>Ga0116171_10000019_pt1 | contig 171835 bp, 140 predicted proteins | sample AD_JPNHW2_MetaG_FD_89798 | JGI IMG/M metagenome (GOLD analysis project Ga0116171, IMG submission 89798) | Active sludge microbial communities of municipal wastewater-treating anaerobic digesters from Japan - AD_JPNHW2_MetaG | ecosystem: Engineered > Bioreactor > Anaerobic > Digestate | place...
GCGGAGCGGGGCGAGGGGGACTAAAAGAGGGCGCGCAGGCTCTCCCATGACTCCTGCAATCCTTGTGAGAGCACCTTGGTGTGACCGGTCACCGGCATGAAATTGGTGTCGCCATTCCAGCGCGGGACAATGTGGAAGTGGAGATGTTCATCGATTCCAGCCCCGGCGACCCGGCCGAGATTCATGCCGATATTGAAGCCCTGGGCGTGCATCTGCGCCGTAAGGATCCCGGCGCAGCGGCCGAGCAAGCTCATCATTTCGAGCCGCTCCGCTTGTGTCAGCCCCTCCAGATCGGCGGTATGGCGGTAGGGTACCACCATGAGATGGCCGTTGTTATAGGGATAAAAGTTCATGATGACAAAGCATTCCGTGCCGCGGTAGAGGATCAGGTTCTCACGGTCCCGAGTCTCCCGGGGTTTGTCACAAAAGATGCACCCCTGTGGTTTTTCCTGCTCGATATACTCCATGCGCCACGGCGCCCACAACTTGTCCATGCGATCTCCTTTGCATTAAAAAGCCCTCCCCTGCAAGGCAGCGGGAGGGCTTGGCATTTGCGGGGTGAGGTCTAGTGTGCGGCGGCCTTTTCCGCCTGAGCTTCGGCGATGACCTTGGTTTCGACCTCTTTGGGCATCGGATCGTAGTGCGAGAACTTGCGCGTATACGAGGCGCGCCCCTGAGTCAGCGAGCGCAGGGTGCTGCTGTAATTGTGCAGTTCCGCGAGGGGGATTTTGGCCTTGACCACCTGGAAGCGGCCGATGGACTCCATGCCCATGATACGGCCGCGGCGGCTGTTGAGGTCGCCCATGATATCGCCCATGTTTTCCTCCGGGCACTTGACCTCGATATCATAGATCGGCTCGAGCAGGATCGGCTTGGCCGACTGCACGCACATCTTGAAGACCTCGCGGCCGGCGATCTGGAAGGCGATGTCCTTCGAATCGACCGGGTGTTCCTTGCCGTCATAAACGATCGCCTTGACATCGACGATGCGGTAGCCGGCAATGGCGCCCTCTTCGAGCATCTGGCGCACGCCCTTTTCGATCGAGGGAATGAAGGGACCGGAGATGGAGCCGCCGACGATCTGGGATTCGAACTCGAACCCGCCGCCGCGCGGCAGGGGCTCGATGCGCATCCAGACCTCGGCGAACTGACCGGCGCCGCCGGTCTGCTTCTTGTGGCGGTATTTTTCATCCGCCTTGCCGGTGATGGTCTCCTTGTAGGGGATGCGCGGTTTTTTCTGTTCGACCTCGACGCCGTAGCGCTCCCTGAGGCGGTTGACGATGACTGCGAGATGGATCTCGCCTTGCCCGGAGAGCACCGTCTGTTTCAGTTCGGGATTGATCTCGATGGTGAAGCCGGGATCGGTCTCGTTGAGGGTGTGCAGGCCGCTGGAGATCTTGTCCTCATCGCCCTTGCTCTTCGGGCTCACGGCCACCTGGACCACCGGCTCGGGGAATCGCACCGGCGGAAAGACCACCGGTTTTTTCCGGTCGGCGAGGGTATTGCTGGTGTGGGTATTGCGCAGCTTGACCAGGGCGCCGATGTCGCCGGCGATGAGGGCGCCCATCTCCTTGCGGTTGCGGCCGTTGAGTTCGTAGATCTGGCCGATTTTTTCGCTGATGTTGTTGGAGGTATTGAGCACCTCATCGCCCGATTTGATCTGGCCGGAATAGACCCGGATGAGCGAGAGTTCACCGACGTGCATCTCCGAGAGGGTCTTGAAGATGAAACCGCTGAAAGGCGCCTTGGGATCCGTGGCTACGGTGACCGCGGCGCCGCTGCCGTCGACAGCGCTGGCGGCCGGCCGGTCGCTGGGGGCCGGGCCGTAATCCGCGATGAAGTCGAGCAGGGGGGCGCTGCCGATGTTCTTCGAAGCGGCCCCACACAGCAGCGGATAGATCGTGGCGTTGCGGATGCCGGCGCGCAAGCCCAGGGTGATCTCCTCCGCGGAGAGCTCGCCGGCCTCAAAGTACTTTTCAAGGATGGCGTCGTCCGCCTCGGCAATCTTTTCGATCAGGGCGTTGCGCATCTCGTCAGCGCGGCTCTTCAGGTCGGCGGGGATTTCCTCGACCTTGAATTTGCCCGAGCCATCGGTCTGGAAGGTCAGCTTTTTCATCTGCAGCAGGTCGATGATGGCGGTAAAGCCTTCGCCTTCGCTGGCCGGGAACTGCACCGGGATCACGCTGAATCCATAGGCCTCCTGGGTCTCGGCGACGATCTTGCTGAAATTGGCGTGCTCCTTGTCCAGACGATTGATGAAGAAGAGGCGCGGGGATTTATTCTTCTCGAGAATCTCCCAGGCCATATCGGTGCCCACCTCGATGCCGGAAACACCATTGAGAAGCACCACCGCCAGATCGGTGACGCGCAGGCCGCAGTGCACCTCCCCGATGAAATCGGGATATCCGGGAAGATCGAGAATATTGAATTTGTTTTTCTTCCAGTCCACGGTCATCAGGGCGGCACTGATCGAGATCTTGCGCTCGATTTCGTCCTGACGATAGTCCGAGGTGGTGGTGCCGTCATCGATGGTGCCGAGGCGGCTGACGGCACCGGCCGCGAAGAGCATACCTTCCACCAGGGTTGATTTGCCTGTCGATTGGTGTGAGACCAGGCCGACATTGCGAATATCGTTGGGGCCGTAATCTTTCACGATTCTTCTCCTTTTGTTAGCCCTGCCAGCGGCAGGGGGCGATCCATGCTATACTGAATTGAACTATTGTTGGCCATGAAGTGCAGCAGTGCGGCTCAGGGCTGCATCACTACGCAGCTTGCTCTTCAGGATCCTGCCGGTCGGGCTTTTGGGCAGGGTGCTGACAAATTCAATCTGCCGCGGGCTCTTGTAGACTGGCAGATGGTCGCGGCACCAAAGGTTGATCTCTTCCCGGCTGACCCGGGCATCAGGCCGCAGCACCAGAAACGCCTTGACCTCCTGGCCCTGAGCCGGATCGGGGATGCCCACCACCGCCACCTCGGCCACGGCCGGATGGCGGGCGAGGATCGCCTCGACCTCGAATGAAAAGATCTGGAATCCGCCCTTGGTGATAATATCCTCCTTGCGTTCCTGCACAAAGAGGTAATGCTCATCATCGAGGTAGCCGATATCGCCGGAGAAGAACCACTCATCGCGCATCCGTTGCAGGGTCTTGTCCGGCTTGTTATGGTATTCCTGCATCAGGCTGGGGCTTTTAACCCAGATCTCGCCGCTCTGGTTCGGGCGCAGCTGATGCCCCTCTTCGTCGAGGATTTTCAGCTCGACGCCGACCAGGGGCAGGCCGGCCGAACCGGGCTTGCGGTCGCGATTGATGCGTGTCGAAGTGACCAGGGGGCCTGCTTCGGTAAAGCCGTAGGCTTCGAGCAGATGCAGGTGATAGGCGGCCTCGACGGCCTCGATCACGTCCGTCTGCAGCTGGGCGCCATAACTGAGGGCGTACTTGAGGCTGGTCACCGGGGGATCGGGAGGCGCCATCTGGGCGAGGATTCTGAACATCTCGGGCACCGCGGCGAGAAAGGTGATCTGGTGATCGCGCAGGGCGGCGACCACTTCGGCGGCCGCGAATCGCGGCTGCAGCACGAGGGTGGCGCCGGCATACAAGGCCGCGTGCATCGCCAGGGTCTGCCCGAGCGGATGGAAGAGCGGCAGGACCGCGAGGAGGCGGTCATCGACGGTGATGCGGAACATCTCGGCACAGGTGGTCGCGCTGGCCATCAGGGCGGCGTGGGAAAAGACGGCGCCGAGGCTTTCATCGCCGCTGCCGGAGAGATAATTGACCACCGCGGGATCGTCGGGGCTGTGGCCCGGTGCTGTGTCAAGTGCGGACGAAGTCGCGATCAGCCGGGTGAGGGAGTGGGCGGAAGCGGGCACCTTGTCGCCCAATACCAGCCAGGTGCTGCACGCCGGGGTTTGGGCGAGAGCCGATTGCACCTGGGGGATGAAACCGGACCAGGAGATGATTGCCCGGCAGCCGCTGTGCTGCAGCAGGGTGGCCAGTTCTGTGTCGTGCGCGAGGATGTTGAGCGGCACCACCACAGCACCGATATGGAGCACGGCATAATAGCTGATGCAAAAATGGGGGACATTGGGGAGGTGCAGGGCGACGTGGTCGCCGCGCTGGATCCCGAGGCTTTGCAGGCCGGCGGCGAGGCGGCGCATGGCCTCGGCAAAGCGGTGATATTCGATCTTCTGGCTGCCGAAAACCAGGGCGCAGTTTTCTGGCATTGTATTTGCAACTTTGATTAGATGCGCATCGAGAGTCGGCAAAAAGAATACCTGTAAAAAAATGATTATCTTATGATTATCTTAAAAATGCAGGAGCGGCGGGGCACCGGCGCCGGGTCAAAACCGGACAGGGATGGCTCAGCATGGACGCCGCGCGGAGGCCCTTCCATTCTATATATCCGGAAAATTACTTCTAAACTTTGAAAATGTCAAGAGAATTTTCTCTTGAAGCTTGTATAACATGGATTTTATTATTATCTTTACACATGTCGCATTTTCGCCCGAAAACTTCATTTCTCCTCGCCGCCGTGCTTACCCTGAGCGCGGGGATCCTCTTTCTCGGCCCGGCCCGGCTGATACATGCCGCCCAGCGCGCCTACAACAAGATGATGGTTCTGACCATGGTGCTCGACAAGATCGAGCGCTTTTATGTCGATGACCATGATCCCAACGATCTGATCGATCACGCCATCTCCGGCATCCTCGGCGCCCTCGATCCCCACTCGATCTATCTGACACCGGAGGAATTTGCCAATTACAAGGGCACCTACCAGGGCTATCAGGGGATCGGCTTGAAATACAACCGCTTGCCGGAAAAGCTGCTCGTCGCCGCGGTGGTCCCGGGCGGACCGGCCGCCGAGGCGGGGATCCGGCCCGGCGACAAGATCATGCGCATCAGCGGCCGGATGGCACAGTATATCGACGATCAGGAACTGCCGGCCCTGCTGCAGGAGCCGGTGGTGCGGCTGGAAATCGAGCGCGAAGGGGTGCGCGACCTGCTTGCCTTCGCCATCAGCAAGCGCGTCATCGTGCCGCAGACCATCACCAGTGCCTTTATGCTTAACGATTCGGTCGCCTATATCCATCTCGACCGTTTCATTGAGACCACTCCCAATGAATTCGATCAGGCCTGGAACCGGCTGCACAGCGCGCGGCCCGGCTATCTTCTCCTCGACCTGCGCGACAATCTCGGTGGCGATCTCCAGGCGGGGGTCAAGGTAGCCGACCGTTTTATCAGCGCCGGCCGGATCATCGCCTACACCACCGGGCGCGGCCCGGGTGCGAATATGGAGTTTCGCGCCGGAGCGGAGAACAAGTTTCCCGCTTTGCCGATCATCATCCTGATCATCGGCGGCTCGGCCAGCGATGCCGAAATCGTCGCCGGCGCCTTGCAGGACTGGGAACGCGCGCTTCTGGTCGGCCATCCGAGTTTCGGCAAGGCGCTGGTGCAAAGCGAATTCACCTTTCAGGACGGCTCGGCGCTGCTGCTGACGACGGCGCGCTTCTTCACCCCCCTGGGCCGCTCCATGGCCCGTTCCTCCACCACCGCGTCCGCTGCGAACACCGCGGCCGCCACCACCGCGGCCGCTTTCGTGCGCACCGTCAGCGGCCGCCTCCTGCCCGCCAACGGCTGCATTGTTCCCGACGTCGAGCTTGCGGATGATTCCCTCGGCTACTCCCCCGCCTTGCGGCGCCTGCTCACCGCTCGGGAAAATCCCCTCGCCATTTTCAGCGAAACCTATGCTGCAGCCCATCCCGAACTGGCGCGCAACCGCGAAGCCTTTATCCGCGAGTTTCAGGCCCCCGAGTCGCTGCTGCGCGATCTGCAGCTGGCCGCGCGCCGCTCCGGGGTCCAGTTCTCGGCGCAGGATCTCGCCCGCAACCGGGAGACGGTGCGCTTCCTGCTCAAGCGCGAGATCGCTGCCATGATCTGGGGCGAAGAGGTGCGCACCATGATCACCGTGCTCGAGGACAAGCAGGTGCAGCAATGCGCCCGACATTGGCCGCGCGCCCGCCAGCTCGCCGCGCGGTAACGGCGGCAGCCGGCCGGAACTCCCGCGCCTCCGCCGGGTTCAGCCGACCGGAGCGCGGCACGCGACCCGCCTGATCCTGACAGTGTTCCCTCCGGAGATCCGCGGCCTGCCCGCTTCTCTCCACGCCTCCCAGGGGCCGTTGCGGCGGCCCTGCCCTTCCTGTACTGCGGCGGACAGGCTGCAGAATCATAAAAAAGAGCTTGACATAGTCTTGCGGAAATTGTATGTTAACTGGTCGGTTTTCGGCCAGTCTTTACTCCGGCGGCGGGAAGGGTCTGCCTCCTTCTTTGGGCAGGCCTGCGGGGCGGGGTGGTGTGGGCTCCCGCAAGGGAGGATGTCAGCGGCCACAACAACGCCCACGGGATGCTTCGCCTTTACTGAACGGCTATTTGCCTGGACCTTGCTGTGGAAACACTGAATACCGTGAACAGGCCGCTGATCCTGGTTGTCGACGATCTTCCGGTCAACATTCAGCTGATCCAAAACTACCTTTCCGCTGTGGGTTATGATACCATGGCAGCCAACAACGGCGAAGAGGCCCTGGCGCGCATCCGGGAACGGCTGCCTGATCTGATCCTGTTGGACGTGATGATGCCGCGGATGGATGGCTTCGAAACCTGCAGGCACCTCAAGAACAACCCAGCCACCCAATACCTGCCCGTGATCATGGTCACGGCGCTCAACGAACTGGACGACAAGATCCGCGGCATCGAGGCCGGGGCCGATGACTTTATCAGCAAGCCCTTCAACCGCCTTGAATTGCTCGCCCGCGTCAAATCGCTGCTGCGCGTCAAGACCCTGCATGACCAGCTCCAGCTCAAGATCCGCCAGCTCGAGCAGATGAAAGAGCAGCTGCGCGCGCTCGCCGTCACCGACGGGCTGACCGGGGTTTATAATTACCGCTACTTCCGCCAATATCTCACCCAGGAGCTACGCCGGGCCGAGCGGCACCGGCTGCATGTCTCTCTGGCAATGCTGGATATCGACTTTTTCAAGCGGTTCAATGATGCCCATGGCCATCTGGCCGGTGACGAGGTCCTGCGTATCGTCGCCCGGCTCATGAAGGGTCATACTCGCGCCATCGATGTGGTGGCCCGATACGGCGGCGAAGAGTTCGCCATCATCCTGCCCGAAACCAACAAGGCTCAGGCCCGGATCGTGGCCGAAAAAGTGCTCCGTCTGGTGGAAAATTTCCCCTTCCCGCAGAACCACGGTAAAGAGCAGACCCATCTGACCGTCAGCGTCGGTGTGGCCACCTATACCGAGGATGCCAAAACGGCGGATACCCTGATCCATTGCGCCGATCAGCGTCTCTATCACGCCAAGGCGGAAGGGCGGAATCGTGTTGTGGATATGTAATGGGAGATTGCATCCGTGAGCAACTGGATCGCGCTACAATTGAAGAGCAAGTTATTCCGCCGGCTGTTTCTCTATACCTTTGCCTCCGCCATGCTGCCGTTGGTCCTGATGGGCTTTTACTGGCTGCGGTTGACGGATGGCGGCAGCGCGCGGCTCTTCCCCGGCTTTTTCAGCGTCATTGTCCTGGCCCTGCTTCTGGCCGGCATCGTCGCCTTTTTTCTCTCCCGCAACATCACCCTGCCCATCTCCGATCTCGCCAAGAGCGCAACCGAGATCGCCCGCGGCAACTTTTCGCATGAAATCAAGGTGCTCTCGAATGACGAGATCGGCCGCCTCGCCCGGCTCTTCAATTACATGACCACCGAGCTGCGCCGCCTCGACAACATGAATCTGGCCCAGATCATCGCCGAACGCAACAAGACGCAGACGATCATCAAGAACATCGCCGACGGCGTGGTCGTCACCGATCCGCGCGGCAAGGTCCTGCTCCTCAATGCCTCCGCCGAACGCTGGCTCGGCCTGCGCGAGCGCGATGCCCTGCAGCAGCCGCTCGCCCATTTCATCAGCGAGGAAAAGATGCTGCAGCTTCTGGCCGATGCCGGCGCGGAAAAACCCGTCGCCCTCCCGCCCGTCGAGATCACCTTCCGGCCGCCAGGCGAGTGGAAGCCGCGCATTTTCCAGGCCCATGCCGCGCGCGTGCTGCAGGAGGATGGCGAACTCATCGGCATCGTCACCATCCTCAGCGATATCACGCAGCAGAAGGAAATCGACAAGATGAAAACCGAGCTGGTCTCGATGGTGGCCCACGAGCTGCGCTCGCCGCTGACCAGCATCTCCGGCTTTAGCGAACTGCTGCTCGATCCCGAGCTCAGCCGCGAACAGCAGGAGGAATATGCCGGGATCATCCTTAAGGAATCCAACCGCCTCGGCGAACTGATCAACAAGTTCCTCGACATCTCGCGCATCGAATCGGGCCGGATCCAGCCCAAAAAGAGCGCCGTCGATCTGGTCGAGACAGTGCAGATGGTCGTCGGCAACAATTCCTACCTGGCCGCGAGGAAAAACATCGAGGTCGAGGTGCACCCCCCGGATGACCCCGCCGAGATCTGGGCCGACAGCAGCATGATGGAACAGGTCTTCCTCAACCTCCTCTCCAACGCGGTCAAATACAGCCCGGAGAATACCCGCATCACCATCCTCATGCGCCAGAACGAGACCGAGGTGATCACCGAGGTGCACGATCAGGGCTACGGCATCCCCCGCAACGCCCTGGGCAAAATTTTCGACAAGTTTTTCCGCGTCACCGAGCATGAGGCGGTGCGCGCCAATACCGGGACCGGGCTGGGACTGGCCCTGGTCAAACAGATCGTCGAGCTGCACGGCGGCCGCATCACCGTGGAGAGCGAAATCGGCAAGGGCTCGGTCTTCACCGCTCATCTCCCCAAGGCTCAGTCCGGCCCTTCGGAGCATGCCCTCACCGACGAAGACCCCGAAAACATGATCCGCTGAGGCGGATCGCAGCAAACCCTGCTGGAGGAGACGGAGATGAAAAAAGGTACGGTGCTGATGGTGGACGATAATCTGGATATGCTGCTGATCGGACAGCGCATTTTCACCAAGGCCGGCTTTGAGTATCTCTCGGCACGCAGCGGCCAGGAGGGGCTCGACAAGATGGCCGGCGGCACGGTTGATCTCGTCATCCTCGATTACATGCTGCCCGATCTCACCGGGCAGCAGTTCCTCCAGGCCCTGGCCGAGGAGCCGGCCTACGCCGCCTTGCGCTCGATCCCGGTTATTGTGCTGACGGCTCGGACCGACTATCTCGAGGAACTGGATGCCTATTATGCCGCCAGCCTGCGCGCCATCCTCACCAAGCCCTTCGGCCATCGCGAGCTGGTCAATGTGGTGGATAACACCCTCCGGCTCGAGAAGAGCCTCAAGGTCTGGCGCAGCGCCGCGGCGGCGCCGCCGGTCGCTCCGGCAGCCGCATGGCCCGGCCCGGCCGCGCCGGCATCCCTGCAGACGGCAGCCCCGCTTGAATTCCCGCAACCGCAGATCGCAGCGGCGCCGGTGCCCCCGATCGCTGCAGCAGCGGCCGTACCCCCTGAGATCCGTGCGACCCCCGCCCCCGCGGCGATGCCCACGGCGCGCTGGGCGGACGATCTGCGCATCGCCGCCACCACCATCGCGCGCCTGGTCGCCGAGCTGCGCCAGGAGATGCCGGCCGGCCTCAGCGAGCAGCAGCACCTCGACCTCGATGCCGTGCTCACCAGCAGCCGGCGGCTGGTGCGGCTGATCGAGGAGCACCTGCCCGAAAGCGAACTCTTCACCAGCACCACGCTGATGGCGTGAGCGCGTTTGGCCCCGGGACCGAGCCCATGCAATTCGACTATCAGGAACTGATTGAAAGCGTGCAGGATATGGTCTTTGCCGTGAGCCGTTCCGGCAAACTGATCTACTGCAACCGCCAGTTCGCAGCCTTTGCCGGCCGCAGTAAAAGCGGACTGCGCGCCTTTCCCCTTCTGGATCTGGTGCATCCGCCCGACCGGCCCCGCGTCGAGCTGCTTCTGCGCGAGACCTGCAAGGGCGCGGCGCGCAGTTTCGAAGCGCGTTTTCTCTCACCGGAGGGAGTGCCCTTTTACTTTTCCACCAACATGACCCCCATCGTCGAAAGCGGTCATGTCACCGGCGCGGTGGGCATCTCCCGCGACATCAACGAACGCATGATGCTCGAGCAGCAGATCACCGAGCTCAAAAATTTCCAGGAGAGCATTCTCAAGAGCATGCAGGCCGGGCTGATCACTGTCGACTTGCTGGGGCGGATCACCTCGTTCAACGCCGGGGCCGAGGAAGTGCTCAAATTCAGCGCCCTTGAGGCGCTCGGGCTGCCGCTGGCGCAGGTCGTCGGTGAGGAGGCGGCGCGGATCTTTCTGCGTCAAGCCCCGCGCGGCGATTTTCCCACCAACCGCGAGATGCCCCTCAAGACCCGGGCCGGCTACGAGACCGATATCGGCTTCACCGTCACCCCCTTGCTCGATGACAACGGCGCTCATGCCGGCACGATCCTCAGTTTCAAGGACATTTCGGCGATCAAGCGCATGCAGGCCGAGGTGATGCGGATGGATCGCCTCGCCTCCCTCGGGGTGCTCGCCTCCGGAATCGCCCATGAAATCAAAAATCCCCTCGCGGGGATCAAGGCGATGGCCCAGACCCTCCAGCAGGATGTGCTGCCGCGCGCGGAGAGCTTTGACTATCTCGAGCGCATCGTCCGGCAGGTCAACCGCCTCGATGAGCTGCTCAAGACCTTTTTTGACTACGCCCGGCCGCGGCCGCCGCAGCGCAAGCGCCATCGCATCCAGGACATTCTCCATGAGGTGATGACCCTGGTCGACAAAAGGCTGCAGGAGCATGGGATCCGCTTCATCTCCCACATCCCGGCCGATGCACCACCCATTTTCGCCGATTTCCACCAGATCCAGCAAGTGATCCTCAACCTGATCATCAATGCCATCGACGCCATGGAGGAGGGGGGCGAACTGGTCATCCGGGCGCAGCCCAGCAACGGCGCGGCGCGGCCTTTTTCCGCTGCCAAGGCGGCACCCCCGCGCGCCTTTGTCGAGATTACCGTGGCGGACAGCGGCATCGGCATCCCCGAGGAGAATCTGGAGATCATCTTCGACCCCTTTTATACGACCAAGGCGCAAGGCACCGGCCTCGGCTTGTCGATCGTCTATCGCATCATTGCGGCGCATGATGGGGAGATCACCGTTTCCAGCCGGGTCGGGGAGGGAACGACATTTCGCGTACTACTGCCTACGGAGGAAGAGAGGAGATGAAGGCGAGCATTCTCGTCGTTGAGGACAATGAGGATCTGTGCAAAACCATCGCCGACGTGATGAAACATGAAGGCTATTTTGTCAAGACCGCAGCGAGCGGGGAGGAGGCGATCTCCAGAATCGAAAAGGGATTGATCGATCTGGTGCTGTTGGACATCAAGCTCCCCAAGAAGAGCGGGCTGGAGGTGCTGGCGCGCGTCCGCGAGATCCAGCCGGAACTGCTGGTCATCATGATCACCGCCCTGACCGATGCCCGGCCGGCGGTGGAGGCCCTCAAATCGGGGGCCTATGATTATCTGCTCAAACCCTTCGAGCTGGACGAACTCAAGCTGGTGGTGGCCAAAGCCCTCGAGACGCACCGCCTCAAGCTGGAGGTCGCCCGTCTCAAGGAACAGCAGCGCCGCCGTGCTCCGGAGTCGGGGCTCTATGGCGAGAGTGCGGCGATCCAGGAGGTGCTCAATCTCGTCAAGATCATTGCCGAGACGCCGCGTACCTCGGTGCTGCTCGAAGGCGAGAGCGGCACCGGCAAGGAACTGGTCGCCGACGCCATCCACGTCGCCAGTGCCCGCGCCGACAAACCGATGATCAAGATCAACTGCGCCGCCATCCCCGAAAACCTCCTTGAAAGCGAGCTGTTCGGCTATGAGAAGGGGGCCTTCACCGATGCCAAAGGCACCAAACGCGGCCTCTTCGAGCTGGCGCACGGCGGCACGATCTTTCTCGACGAGATCTCGAGCATGAAACTCTCGCTGCAGCCCAAACTCCTGCGCGTCCTCGAGAGCAGCACCTTCCGCCGTATCGGCGGCACCGCGGACATCACCGTCGATCTCCGCGTCATCGCCGCCACCAATCAGAATCTGGAAACCTGTGTCCGGGACGGCCTTTTCCGTGAGGATCTGCTTTACCGCCTCAAGGTGATGGTGATCCAGCTGCCGCCCTTGCGCGAGCACGCGGAGGACATCCTGCCCATGGCCAAGCTCTTCATCGAGCAGAACAACCGCGAATTCAATCGTTCGATCAAGGTCATCTCCCCCGAGGCGGCGGATGTGATGCTGCGCTATCCCTGGCCGGGAAACGTGCGCGAGTTGAAAAACGTCCTCGAGCGCGCCGTGATCCTGTGCAAGCGTGACGAGATCACCCCGGAGCTGCTGCACCTCGAACCGGTCGATCTTCCCGCGTCGGCGGCCCCGGTGGTGCCCGCGCGGACGCAAACCGCCGGCGGCAGCGAGGCGGAAACCCTGGCGGAAATAGAACGCCAGCATGTCCTGCGCACCCTGGAGAAATACCACAACAACAAATCGCGCACCGCCAAGATGCTCAATATCTCGCGTTCGACCCTGCGGGAAAAGTTGAAGGAATACGGACTCGAATAGGGGGGATCAGCGCACATGGCCCTTGAAAGAGTAACGGCCTGACGACGGCGTCGCGGGAATAAAAAATACAAAAAAGGGGGATCAGCGCACATTGCCCTTGAAGGGGCGCTCCCGGTCAAAATCGGGTAGGAAGGGATCCTCCTCCGTTTGCGACCCCGCCATGTGCTGGACGAACATGTTCCGGAATCCCAGCTCCAGGGCATGCTCATAAACGCGATAGAACTCTTCCGGCCGCAGCGTACGGTTCAGCTCGGCCTGCCGCACCATGCGGGCCGGGCGGTACTGCGACATCAGGCTCAGGGGCAGATCCTGGCCGAATTCGGCAAAGAGTGAGGAGAGGGCATCGACGGAGTTGGCCACTTGTCCGGGAAGAACGAGGTGGCGCACCAGCACCCCGCGGCTGGCCAGCGGCCGGCCCTCGGTAAAGTGGTCGAGAAAGCCCTTCTGCCGCACCATCTCCGCGAGGGCGTCGAGGGCAACGGCGGGATAGTTGCGGCAGCGGGAGAGGGTATGCGCCAGCTCCGCGTCGCTGTATTTGTAATCCGGCAAATAGATATCCACGCAGGTTTCCGCCCACCGCAGCATCTCCACTTTTTCATATCCGGAACTGTTGAAGACAACGGGCAGATCGAATCCCCGGCTGCGCAGCTGCGTGACCAGATCGATGACGTGAGGCAGAAAGTGGTCCGGGGTCACCAGATTCAGATTGTGGATGTGCTGCTGCCGCGCCAGATCGAGGATACGTGCGGCCATGGCCGCGACGGTGGCATCGACGCCCAGATGCAGACCAGAGATCTGATAATTCTGGCAAAAGGTGCAGAGCAGCGTACAGCCGCTGAAAAAGAGGGTGCCAGAGCCGCAGCTGCCGCTGATGGGCGGCTCCTCGCCAAAGTGGGCTTCGAGGGAGGCGATGCGCAGGGTGGCTGTTTCGCCGCAGACGCCCGTCTTGCCGCTGCTCCGGTCCGCCCCGCACGCGCGCGGGCAGAGCAGGCAGTGGGTATAGGCCTCATAGGGATGAGCGGGGATCATAGCGGGCCCTTATGGCGCCGGGGTGAAGGTGAGGTCGATCACCACGATCTCGGGACGGTTGCCGAGGCGCAGCGGCGGTCCCCAGGTGCCGGCGCCGCACGAGACATAGTACTGGGTATGGCCCTTGCGCAGGTATCCCCAGCTTTTTTCGTACAGGGCTTTGGTGATGTACTGGAAGGGAAAGAGCTGCCCGTGGTGGGTATGGCCGGAGAGCTGGAGATCGATGCCCTGATTTTCGGCCTCCTCGAGATGGAAGGGCTGATGGTCGAGGAGGATCAAGGGCTGGCTCTTGTCCGCTGCAGCGAGCAGTTCGGCCAGATCGCGCCGCTGCCGGCCGAACATGTTCCCCTGGCGGTCGTCACGGCCAATGAGCCAGACGGCATCCGCCGCCTTGAGGGTGCGGTCGCGCAGCACGGTGATGCCGGCGTTGCGCATATAATCGAGGGCCTGGTCGATGCCGCTGAAATATTCATGATTGCCGGGGATGGCATAGACGCCGTGGCGCGCCGTGAGCTGCTGCAGTACTCCGGCCATATTCTGCCGCGAGAGGGAGAGGACATCCTCATCGAAGAGGTCGCCGCCGAGGAGGATGAGATCCGGCATCTGGGCGTTGATCTGGGCGACGAGCTCCTGCAGGCGCGAGTTGTGAATCAGGGTGCCGAGGTGGATATCGGTGGCCAGGAGCAGGCGCAGCTGGCCGACCGGGGCCGGCTTGGCGATCTCGAGGGCGAGGTGGCGGACCCGCGGGTAGCGGGCGTTGATCGCGCCGGCCAGGGTCAGTCCGGCGACGAGCGCGGCGGTGAACCAGAAGAGTTTCAGGCTCTCTGCGGTGTGCGGGCCGCGCCAGCCGGGCGGCACAAAGGCGAAGAAGTGGTTGGCCAGCCAGATCAGATCGATAAAGATCAGAACCACCAGCGCGAGAATGAGCATGCCGGAATAGTAGGCGCCGATGTGGACGAGCACGTCCGCGAAACGGGGACCGATGCTGCGTTCCCACCAGCGTCCCAGGGGATAGGCGGCGGCAAGCAGCAGGATCAGGATCGTGAAAAGAGTGCGGGGCCAGCCGTGCGCCGGGAGGGCATGCAAACCGCGGCGCAGGAGATACCAGTTCATCAGGGTGTAGATACTCAGGGCAACCGAAAGAAAGATAATAAAACCGCTGTGTTTCATGAGGTCGAGGCTCCGGTCAAATTAATTTCCGCAAATTTACGACTTTTTGCATATAAAACAAAAGGGAATCCTCTCTGCTTTCCGGCTGCACGGCCATAAAAGGCTTGATTCTTTGGTGATTTTTATCTAATTTCAGTAAATTGATTTTCTTACCCTGGGCATTACTGCGATGAAATTCAGCCATTTTTCTGCGTGTTCGCTCTTCCTTCTCGTGGCGCTTGCTTCGGCCGGCATGCCGGTCTCCGGCTCGCAAGAGGCGCTGGTCCAGATCCGCAATGATCTCGAGTATATCTTTTCGGATCCCTCGTTCAGTGCAGCCCACTGGGGCGTAGCCGTCCAGTCCACCCAGACCGGCGAATATTTTTATCTGCGCAACGAAAACAAGGCCTTCATGCCGGCCTCGAACATGAAGCTCTTCACCACCGCGGCCGCCCTGCTCGGCCTGGGAAACGACTATCGCTTCGTGACCCGGCTGGTGGCGCATGGCCTCATCACCCCGGACGGGACCCTGCAAGGGGATCTGATCATTCGTGGCTGCGGCGATCCCTCGCTGAGCGGCCGCTGGGAAAACGACAAGATCACCGCCGTGTTTGAGCGCTGGGCGGACAGCCTGCAGGCGCGCAAGATCACGACCGTCACCGGCAAGGTCATCGGCGACGGGCGCTATTTCAACGACGGCCGCATCGGCACCGGCTGGGCCTGGGATGACCTGACCGACTACTACTCGGCGCAGATCAGCGCGCTCACGTTCAACGACAATTGCATCGACATTGTCTTCAATCCCGGTGATTCGCTCGGCGCCCCGGCGCGCTATACGCTTTATCCCAATACCGCCTATGTCCAGATCGTCAACCGGGTCAAGACCGACCAGCGCTCCCGGCTCTCCTTCTGGCGCGACCCGGGCAGCAACAAGATCATTTGTGACGGCACGATCGGCCTGAAGAGCCGCGACCGCCGCGACTGGATTACGGTGGAAAATCCGGCCAAGTATGCCGCCACCGTCTTCCGGGAGATCCTCCTCAGCCGCGGCATCCGCGTTATCGAGGAGGCGTTCGAAATCGAGGATCTGCCGGGCTATCTGCCCGTCGAATACAAGACCGTGCAGCTGGCCTCGCACACCTCTCCGCCGCTGAGTGAGATCGTCCGCGAGATCAACAAGGAGAGCAATAACCTCTTCGCCGAACTGATGCTGCGCACGGTCGGGCGCGAACTTGAGCAGGACGGCAGTGCGGCCGGCGGGGAAAAGGCCGCCAAAGGCCTCTTCGAACCGGCCGGGATCACCCCGGAGATGTTCTATGCGGCCGACGGCTCCGGGCTCTCGCGCCAGGATCTGGTCTCCCCGATGAGCGTGATCCGCCTGCTGCGCTTTATGCGCGAGCAGACGGTGGGCCAGGCCTACTTCGACAGCCTGCCGGTGGCCGGCGTCGACGGCACCCTGAAGGGACGCATGCGCGGCACGGCCGCCAAAGGGAACGTTCACGCCAAAACCGGATTCATCGGCCGCGTCCGCGCCCTGTCGGGGTACGTGACCACGCGGGACAACGAAGTGCTGGTATTTTCCATGATCGTCAACAACTATAATGTGCCCACGGGCACCGCGAATCACCTGCAAGATCTGGTCTGCGAGCGCCTGGCCAATTTTAGCCGCAAGTAAGCCAAGCCGGGCGCAGGATATCGTGAGGGCGGCCCGCTCTTGCCACCAGGGGAGCACACGGGCAGCCGGGGCGGAACGCGCGACAGGCGAAAGGGAAGATGGGATTCGGACCGCGACATATTTCACGCTGGTTTGGATCGGCCCCGTTGCGGGTCAAGCTGATCCTGACCATCGGACTCCTCTTTATCGGTCTGATGTCGATCCTGAGCTTTGTCGTCATCCAGCAGGGCAAGAGCATCCTCAACGAGCGTCTGGCCGAGACCTGCACCATGGTCATGCGCCACGTCTCGGTGGCCATCAAGGACGATCTGCTTCTCTATTACCGCACCGATATGAATCCCAACAGCAGCTCGCTGCAGCTGGGGCATATCCGCGAATCGATCCTTTCGGTCTATAATGAAAATATTGCCGGCCTCGCCTATGTCGGGGTCATCGATCGCACCGGAACGATCCTGGCACACACCAACACCGAGCGGCTGTACCGCAAGCTCGCACCAGCGGACAGCAGCTGGCTGCTGACGCTGGAATCTACCATGGTGCGCGAACGCGGCGAGAACATTGAGTATATCCACCCGATGTATACCCGCCGCGAGAATGCCGGCGACCGACGGATCTTTCTTGGCATCGCGGTGCTCGGCTTCACCAAAGACATTGTCATGCACCCCATTCAGCGGGTGACGAGGGCCATCCTGTCGGCGACCGCCCTGATCATCATCGTCTCGATCGTCATTATTTTCATCATCGCCCGGCGCATGACGGCCCAGATCGAGATGCTCGGCAGCGGGTTGCGCCAGGTGAGCGGCGGCAATCTTGCCATTCAGATTCCCGTCCTCGCTGCCGACGAGCTGGGACGGCTGACGATGGAGTTCAACGCGATGATCGTGCAGCTGCGCGAAAAGCTGCAGATGCAAAAATTCGTCTCCAAGTTGACCCTGCAGATGATCCGTTCCAGCGCTAACGGCGAGCCGCGCTCGGCAGCGGCAGGTCAGAAACGCGTGATCACCGTGCTCTTCTCCGACGTGCGCAGCTTTTCGGCCATGACCGAGCGGCTGGGGGCCGAGGAGACGATCAAGCTGATCAACATCTATCTCGACATGCAGGCGCGGATCGTTGAGGAAAACAATGGCATCGTCGACAAATTCATGGGGGATCAGGTGATGGCCATCTTCCTCGGCGAACACCAGGCGGATACGGCGATTCGCGCCGCCGTGGAGATTCAGCGCTCCATCCGCGAGCTGAACCTGCGGCGCAGCCGCAATGGCGATGTGACGCTGCAGGTGGGCTGCGGCTTGCACATCGGCGAGGCCATCCTCGGCCATATGGGATCGCAGGACCGCCTTGATTATACGGTGATCGGCGAGGTGGTCAATCTGGGCTCGCGGCTCTGCGCCCTGGCCAAGCCGGGGCAGATCATTGTGCCCGGAGAGATGGTGGGGCAGCTCAATGGCGATTATCCGACCATTCACCTCGACCATGTGCAGGTCAAAGGCCGTACCCAGCCTGTGGAAATCTTCGAAGTGGATTATGATCGATCCATGATCGTTTAGGCAGATCCGGATGAGGAGCTTCCCGCGAATAGCCGTCCTGGCCCTGGCTCTCGAAGTGAGTTCGCCTGTCGCTCTTTTCTCCCGCGCGCTCCCATCCTATTTGCCCGGGGTGCGGCCGATGCTGCAGGGGGCGCAGGGCACCCTCGGCATCAGTGATGTATCCGCTCTCTACTGGAATCCGGCCGGCCTGGCGCTCAACCGGGGACTGCAGGGCTACTTCTCCTTTGCTGAATCCTTCCGGATTGAATACGCCGGTTTTTCCGGATTCTTCCCGGTGATCGGCACCGCCGCAGTGGCGGCCGGCCGGCAGCCCGTGCCTTCCGGCAGCGATTTTTTGGCCGCCGGACTGGGCCGCTCGTTCTTCAGCCGCCTGCATACCGGCATCAGCCTCACCAACTACCCCAACGGCCGCACCAGCTATACCGCCCTCGGGATCGGGGCCATCTGGCAGCCGCTCGACCTGGCCGGCGCCCCGACCACCACCTTCCCGCGCTGGCTGGCTCCCCTTACCGTCGGACTCGCCCTGCAAAACCTTTCCCTGAATCCTTCCTACGGCCCACCGCACCAGATCTCGGCTGTGCTCGCCTATGCCCTCGGCCGGCAAGGACCGCGACTGAGCTACGGCTACACCCGCCAAGCGGGCGAGGGCTGGCACCATCTCGCCGCCGCCTTGGCGCCTTTGCCCTGGCTGACCCTTATGGCCGGCCTGGAAGATTTTCGCAGCGATGGCATGGCCACCGGCTTGTCTGTTCATGCCGCCAATATCCAGGCCGAAGCGGGCTACGACTTTGGACGTGAGACCGCCAAGATCGCCCTTTCCTTCGATATCGGCCTCGCACCGCGCGAACGTTCCCGTCGCGCCCAGGAGAATGCGGCACACATGCTGCAGCAGGGGGATCAGCGGCAAGCGCTGCATTACGCGGAGCATGCCCTCGCCTATGATCCGGCGAGCAGCGAGGCGCAGGATATCATCCGCACTCTGTCGGGGCGGGTGCGCATCCAGGACAGTGCTATCGATTCGCTGCTGCAGCGCGCGCAGCGCGATCTGCAGAAGCGGTGGTACATCAGTGCGGCCGTGCAATACAAGAAGGTGCTGCAAATCGATCCGGAGAACCGCTTCGCGCGACTGGCGCTGCAGACCATCGCTCCGAATGTCGCCCAGTATGGCGAACGCTGGTACCAAAACGGCCGGCAGCTCTTCGAACGGGGCGACCTCAAACGCGCGCGCGAGGTCCTCATTTCGGTGCGTCAGGTGCTGCCGGACCACGCCGGCGTCCGGGAGTATCTCGGCCGCATCGACGAGCAGATCGGCCAGAAGGTCCAGGAGTACTATTTCGCCGGCCTGGGATATTATACCCAGAAAAAGTACTTTGAAGCGGAGGAACAGTTTCGCAAGGCGCTGAGTCTCAATCCCGAGTTTCGCGAAGCCACCGAGTATGTCGACCGTATTCTCGCCGAACGCAAGCAGAACCAGAAGGCGGTCGATCACTTGCTGCTCGAGGCGCGGCGCCGGGAGGAGGCCAGCGACTGGCTCAAGGCGTTGCAGCTCTACCGCCAGATCCTCGGGATCGAGCCCGACTTCGCCTATGCGCGCAAGCGCGAGGCAGAGATGGAGAGCAAGGTGACGGCCTATATCAATCAGCAGTATGCCAAGGCCGAGGCGGCCTTCAACAGCGGCGATAATGACACCGCGCGCAAACTGCTGCGCGCGATTCTCGACATTCGTCCCGGTCACACCGGAGCGCTGCGCTACCTTGAGCAGCTGCAGCCGGTCACGGCCAACAAGGGGCAGTACTTTCTTGATCTAAGCCGCCGGCATTTTGCCCAGGGACGCTGGGAGGCGACCCTCACCGCGCTCGATTCGCTCAGCCACTACATGCCGGATGCGGCCGAGATCGGCGAGCTGCGGCGGAAATGCTATGCCAACCTGCCGATCGACCGCCTGATCCAGATCGGTCGGGCGGGATATCTGGACGGCCGCTACCTCGAGGCCCTGGAGGTGATTCGCGAAGCCCTGAAAAAAGATCCGGGGCGGCAGGATGCCCGGGATCTCGCCGAGCAGTGCGAGAGCAGCGTCACGCGCCTGGTGGACACCTACTTCAACCGCGGCCTGAATTATTACACGGAAGAAAAATACCGCGCTGCCATTGCCGAATGGAACCGGGCGCTGCTGATCAATCCGGCGCACCAGGGCTCCCTCGAATACAAACGCCGCGCCCAGGAACGCCTCGATGCCCTGAATCAGCTGCCCTGACGCCGCCGCAAGGATCCTCCCGGGCCGGCGCGCCCCGTCCGCCCGGCGGCGCACCTCCAGCTTCGCCGCAGTGCCACCGCTGCCGGGCCGCGGGAACCGGAACCACCCCGGCCGGGTTAACAGGATGAGGATGCCGGAGCAGCAGCCCCGCTTTTTTCAGTTGTTATTTTGCCCGGCATGATGTATTTTAAACCTTATTCCAATGCGGCAGAAACCTGGATGTGAAATGCGCCGACATCACGCCTTTATCATATTCGCCATGGCGCTGAGTCTCTTCAGCGGTTGCGCCTATTACAACACCTTCTATAACGCGAAGCAGTTTTATCACGACGCGTCCAAAGAGCGCAAGAAACGCGAGCGGACCCAGGTCGTCGAACTCTCGCCGGAAGAGAAAGCCCAGGCGCGGCGCCAGGGCAACCTCGCCGAAGGCAGCCTCGGCAGCAAACCCTCGGCGACGGAGATGCAGAACTATCAGAAGGCCATCGAAAAGGCCTCAAGCGTACTGGAATATTATCCCAAAAGCCGCTGGGTGGATGATGCGCTGATCATGGTCGGCGAATGTTTTTATTACCGCCAGGAGTACACCAAGGCGCAGCGCAAGTTCGAAGAGATCATTTCGCTCTATCCCCATAGCGAATACCTCCCCACCGCCGAGGTCCTCCTTGGCAAGACCTTTCTCGCACTGCGCGATTTCGATGCGGCCGAGAAAAAGTTCCGCGACATCACCCTCGATACCAAATTTCCGAAGCAGATCCGTCAGCAGGCCGAATACGAACTGGGTTCGCTCTATTTTGAGAAGGACAACTTTGAAGCGGCCGCCGATGTCTATACCCGGACGGCCCGGCAATCGGAGGACCGGCTGACGCAGGCGATGTCGCTCTACCGCCTCGGCGAATGCCAGGTCCAGCTTAAAAACTACAAGGAAGCGGTGCCGATCTTCCGCCGGGCGGTGCAGGAGAGCCCCAACGAGGATTTCAAGTCCCAGGCGACCTACAAGCTGGGTGAATCCCAGATCCTCCTCAAGGAGTATGACGCGGCCATCCGCTCCTTCTCGATGCTCCTCGCCAAGGAACTCGAAGTGAAGCGGATTCCGATGATCAAGCTGATGCTCGCCAACAGCTACCGCTTCCGCGGCGATGAGGCCACTGCGGTCAAATGGTATAATGACATCATTGAGGAGCACAAAGGTACGGAGGCTTCCGCCCGCAGCTATTTCAGCCTCGCCGAAATCGCGGAGTACAGCAAGGGCGACTATGCCAAGGCCAAGGAAAACTATGATCTGGTGCGCGGTGAGCAATCCGCTTCCCTGATCGCCACGACGGCGAAGGAACGCTCCGACAACATCAAGCGCATGCTCGAATTGCAGCAGTCGATCAATGAGCTGCTCGGCATCGCCATGGTCAAGGATTCGACGGCGGCGGCCGGCAAAGGGGCGAAAAAAGTGGATCTCGACGATGCCCCGATCGATCTCGGCGCGGAGGGGATGTGGATGAATTATGCCGGCCGCGGCCGGCGGCCGCCGCGCGATTACACCAGCGAGGATACGGCGAGTTTGCTCGCGCCCGCCCACCCAACCGGCGCTGCCGGCACGGATTCCCTGAGCGCCACGGCCGCGGTGCCCGACAGCGTGCGCGATCTTGAGGTGAAAGCAGCGGCCGAGAAGAAGAAAGGCGTCGCCCTCGCCGAGAAACGTCTCGAGCTGGCCGAGCTGCTGATGTTCAGTTTCGACCATCCCGATTCCTCGATGAAGCTGTTTCTCCAGGTCGTCGAGAGCAAGCCCGACAGCATCATGACCGCCCGTGCCCTCTACTCGATCGGCTATATCATGTATGCCATCAAGAAGGACACGGTGCAGGCGGACTCGCTCTTGCGCAGCCTGGTCTACCTCTATCCGAATTCTCCCCATGCCGAGGGTGCGCGGCGGATCCTCGGCTGGCCACTGCAGAGCGATCAGGTGGATAGCGCGGGCGTGATCTATCGCAAGGCCGAAAAGGCTTATTGGGAGGACAAGAACCTCACCGGTGCCCTCAAGTTGTATGACGAGATCAGCACCACCTATCCGCAGTCGCCCTATGCGCTCAAGGCGGAGTTCGGCAAGGGCTGGCTCTACGAGCATGACCTGAATGACTATAGCAAAGCCCTGGCCGCCTACAAGGAGATCGTCGACAAGTATCCCGAGTCGGCCTATGGCAAGCATTTGAAGAACAAGCTTGCCCGCCATGAACAGGCGATCAAGGCCATTGAGGAGCGCAAGCAAGCCATTGCCGATTCGATCAAGCTCGCGGCCGAGAAGGCCCTGGCTGCGGCCGACTCGCTGAAAAAGGCGGCGCCGGTGGACACGAGCCTGCAGGCGGCTGGGCACGATTCCACTGCGGTTCGCGCGGCGGCGGATAGTCTCCACTCCGCGCCGGCACAGCCCGCCGCACAGCCCGCCGCACAGCCCGCTGTGCAGCCGGCCGTGGACGAAAAGGCCGCTGCCGCCGCCGCGGCCGATCTGCGGCGGGAGCAGGAGATGGAGGAACGGAGTGCCTCCCGTTCCGCGCCGCAGAAGAGCGGCGATGCGCCACCCCCGCAGGGCAACCGGCCGCCTGACGCCAAACCACCCGGCGAGCCAGCCAAACCGGCCCCGATCGAATAGGCGGCATGCGCCTTGCGGGCGAACCAGGAGAGAATTCGTGACTAAATCGACGCTGCAGGTGCCGGTGGCCGCGATCACCGCCGCAGCACATCAAATCGTGCGCATGACCCTGGAGTCGCCCGAATGGGCGGCGGCGGCGCATGCGGGCCATTTTGTCAATGTACAGATCCCGCAAGGCTCCGATCTCTTCTGGCGGCGGCCGTTCAGTCTGCACCGCGCCGACCCCGTCCGCGGAACGATCGACCTGCTCATTGCCGCCGCCGGCCGCGGCAGCCGCATCCTGGCCGGCTGCAACCCCGGGGATGTGCTTGACGTGATCGGCTTGCTGGGCAACACCTTCCCGCTCGATCCGCAGCCGCGCGAGATCATCATGGTCGCCGGCGGCATCGGGATCGCTCCCTTCGATCTTCTCCTCCAGGATGCCGCGCACCTCCCTTGCCGGAAGAGCCTTTTTTATGGAGCGCGCAGCGCCACAGCCCTCTGCCACAGCCCGCTGTGGTCGGAGCAGGACGTACAGGTTCATCTCGCCACCGAGGACGGCAGTGCAGGCGATCCGGGCTTGGTGATCGGGCCGCTGCGCCGCTATCTCGAGGGGCAGCAGGATCTGACCGGCTGCATACTCTATGGCTGCGGGCCGACGCCGATGCTGGCCGCCCTGCGGGCGCTGGCGCTTGAATTGAACATCCGTGGGTATGTCACCGTGGAAAATCTCATGGCGTGCGGCTTCGGCGCCTGCATGGGGTGCCCGGTCGAGCTGGCGGAGCCGCGCGCGGACGGGCAGCGCTATCTGCTCGCCTGCAAGGATGGACCTGTTTTCCCCATCGAGGAGATCCTGCTCCATGACTGACCTCTCCGTCCGGATCGGGACACTGCACCTGGCCAATCCGGTGCTGACCGCCAGCGGCACCTTCGGTTATGGCAGCGAATTCGCTGATTTCATGGATCTCAACCGCCTGGGCGGCTTGGTCACCAAGACCGTGACCCTCGAGGCCCGGCCCGGCAATCCCCCGCCGCGCATCTGCGAAACCCCGGCGGGCATGCTCAATTCGATCGGCTTGCCGAACGTCGGGATCGACCGGTTCATCGCTGAAAAGTGGCCCTTTCTCTCCACACTGAACACCCCGATCATTGTCAACGTGGCCGGCCGGAGCATCGCCGATTTTGTCGCCGCTGTCACAGCCCTCGAAGCCGTTCCGGGCATCGCCGCCTACGAGTTAAACTACTCCTGTCCCAACGTTAAGGAGGGGGGACTGGCTTTCAGCAGCGACGCCCGGGTTGCCGCCGAGGTGACCCGCCAGATCCGCGCGGTAACCCGACGGCCGCTGATCGCCAAGCTGACCCCCAACGTCACCAGCATCAGCGAGATCGGCCGCGCCTGCGAGCAAGCCGGCGCCGACGCCGTTTCCGCCATCAATACCCTGGTCGGCATGGCCATCGACATCCGCAGCCGCAAACCACGCCTGGCCAGCGTCACCGGGGGCCTTTCAGGGCCGGCCATCAAACCGGTGGCTCTGGCCCGGGTCTATGAACTGGTGCGGACGCTCTCGATCCCGGTAATCGGCATCGGCGGCATCATCTCCGCTGCGGATGCCCTTGAATTCATCATCGCCGGAGCTGCGGCGGTGCAAATCGGCACGGCAAGCTTTATGCATCCGGGCGCCGCCATCGAAGTGGTGGAGGGCCTGGAGATCTGGTGCCGCCAGGAAGGCATCACCACCCTGGCCGAGCTGCGCGGCTCCCTGCGGCTCTGATCCCTGCTTCCGGAGGCTGACATGAAACGGCGCACTGTCCTGCTCTGTTCGCTATTTATGCTGATTGTCGCCTGCTATCCGAACACACGCTGGTGGGACCAAGACCCTAATGCCGGGCCGGAGGAGGAGAACCAGCCGGCCGCCACGGCAGCGGCCGCGGACCCGGCGGGCGTGGAGACGGAGCAGGGCCCGCTGCGCCTGCGGGACACTGAAACCGGCATCGCTTCGTATATGGCCGATGAGATCAACGGCCGCATGACCGCCAATGGCGAACTCTATGATATGCGCCGCCTCACGGCGGCTCATCCCAGCCTGCCCTTCGGCACCATCGTCGAGGTGAAAAACCTCGCCAACAATAAAGTCGTGGAGGTGCGGATCAATGACCGCGGTCCCTATGTCCCCGGACGCATCATCGATCTCTCCTTCCAGGCGGCCCGGGAACTGGAGCTGGCCGAAAAGGGGAGCGGCATGGTGGAACTCAAGGTGATCCGGCTGCCGCACTGACTCAAACTCACCGGCTGCTCTTTTGAATCCTGCACAAATGGAGGCACATTGAATTTTAAATCCTTCGGCATTCGCGCCCTGGTCGCCCTGGCCTTCGGTCCTCTCATCGTCTTCGCTGCACTAAAAGGAGAGCTTTGGTGGCTGGGGTTCGTCCTGCTCGTCTCCGTCCTTTCGGTCTATGAATTCTACGCTCTCGCACGCCACAAGGAGAGCATGGCCTACTCTCTGCCAGGGCTGGTCTGCGCCACGGTTCTGGTCATCTCCCTGTATTTCTGGGATGTCCGGCTGATCCTGCCGATCGCCCTGCTCTTCCTGGTTTGGGTCCAGTTCACAGCCCTCTATCGCGGCAGTGGCTCTCCCGTGCGCGATACCGCGGTGACCGCATTTGCGGCGCTCTATTATCCGCTCGCGTTCGGTAGCTTTATTCTCATCCGCGAGCTGCCGGCAGCGCGCTTTGGTCTGGACAGCTCGCCCGCCGGCGGCTGGATCCTTGTCCTGATCTTCAGTATCTGGATCTGTGACACCGCGGCCTATGTCGGTGGATCCTACCTTGGCCGGCACAAGCTCATGCCGCGCATCAGCCCGAACAAGTCGGTTGAGGGATCGGTGCTCGGTTTTATCTTTGCCCTCCTCACCGCCTGGCTCTGCCACGTCTGGTTTGTCCGCGGCCTGCAACTTCACGATACCCTGGTGATCGGTGCCATCGGCGGCAGCCTTGGGCAGTACGGCGATCTTTTCGAGTCCATGTTCAAACGCGATGCCGGGGTCAAGGATTCCTCACACCTCATCCCCGGGCACGGGGGCATCCTGGACCGCTTCGACAGCCTGACCATCACCGCGCCGGTGGTCTACCTCTATCTTTACCTGCGGTTGTTCGCACTGTAGAGTGCGGGAATAAACAGAAAAGCCAGGCATCGCGTTGTGCGCCTGGCTTTTTTTATTGCGGCTGTCGTGCGGGGGTCAGACCGATTTGGCAAGACGGAAAAGGGCGAGAAACTGGCGGTAGAGCTCCGGATAATCGGCCGGCCTGCAAATGACGCTGCGGTCGGCCTGGCGTCCGGCACCGGGGAGGAGCATCGCGGCCTCGGCCATCTCCGCCTTGGGGAAATCGACCTCCAGGGTCAAAGGCGGCGCGAAGAGGAGGGGGCGGTGATCCGCGATATGCCGTACCGCCATTTCCGCCTTGCGGCGGATGGCGACCAAAGAATTCTGGAAGGGTTCGCAAACGGCGCAGAGCCGGCCCCGGCCCTCCTTGACCGCCACAGCGCCCACGCCGGGCAGGAGAGTGCGCGCCTCGGAGACGAGGGCACGGTCGCCGGTCACCAGCAGGGCCGGCACCTGATAAAATCCCGCCAACCCGGCGTTCAGTCCGAATTCGCCGACATGCACGCCATTGATGCGGATGTCCTCAATGTAGGAATAGGCCCAGGTGTGATCGAGGACCGCCAGCGGCGTGCCGAAGGCGGCATGATAACCGAGGAAAAAGGCGCCGGCGCAGGAGGCGTCGACCTCCTGCATCATCGAGAAGGGCTTGCCAGGGCCGGAAACCAGGCGTGCGGCCGGATGCAGCCGGTCCACCAGCAGATTGGCCATGGCATTGTGAGAATCGTTGACGAGGAGCTCGGTCGCGCCGCCGGCCACCGCGCCCTCGATGGCGGCATTGACCTCGGCGATCATCCAGCCGCGCGCCATCTCGTACTCCCGGGCGGCCGGATCGACATGCTCGCGCAGCACAACCCCGTTGACGCCCTCCATATCGGCGGTAATATACAGTTTCATCACTCCTCCAGGCGGCATGGCCGGTGCGTCAGCTCCTACTCCAGGACAAGCTTGCCGTGTTCCAGTACCTTGCGCCCATCGATCGCCACGCTCGCCTTGTAGGCAATGGCGTCAAGATGGATGGGAACGTCGTTTTTGCCGCCGAACGAGAGATTGTTGCCGACGGCGATATGGATGGTGCCAAGCACCTTCTCATCCTCAAGCGCATGGCCGCAAATGCGCGCACTCTCGTTGGTGCCGATGCCAAATTCCGCGATCAGGCGTCCCTCCGGCCCAAAGGGAGCCAGGGCGCGGCGCAGCCGGTTGGCCGCTTGACCGCCGGAGATGCGCACGATGCGGCCATCGCGAATGGAAAGAAGGGTGCGCTCGCGATCGTCAAGCTGCACGCCCATGCCGCTGTCGACGATCAGCTCGCCGGAAGTGCCGGCGAACTCGGGCGCCAGCGCGGCCTCGCCGGCGGGAAGATTGGAAAACGCCCCGGGCTGGGTCACCTCGCCGGTATCCGCATAGCCTTTGGCCCGCGCCGCGGCGATATGCAGCCGGGTGCCGTTGGGTGCCGAGATCTCGATCTCCCTGGCGATGGTGAGGATATCCGCGAGCTTGCGGCTGAGGCGTCCGATACGGCCAAAATCCATCTCGGCGATACGCGCAAAGGTGTCGTTGGTGATAGCCGGCATGGTGATGCAGCGCGCGCCGTGCCGGCACGCCTCGCGCCGGCTGTTGATATGCGAAATGGAGACGGAGGTCAGCGCGAGAATGACGTTCATCTCCTGCATCAGCCGTTCCACCGGCGCACACAGGGCGTTGCGGTGCAGAAACGTGCGCGTCACCTCGAGCAGGTGGACATGCGCGGTCTTTTTCTCTGCAGCTGCGAAGAGCAGGTGCGCGAGATCGAGAAGGGGCTCATCTGCGATGATCAGCACCGCTTCGCCCTTGCGGAGATCCAGCGCTTGTGTGATAACGGTCTGTGCTGCTTTTTCCAGCTTGTTCATGTGGATAACTTTATATAAAACATTGATGCTTAAGAGTCCTGACGCCAGCCAGTATAGCAATAAAATGAGAAAAGATCAAGCAAAAAAATCGCCACCCCTTACCGGATCGCGCCAGATGATTTTGCCGTCGGGTCTGGAGGGAGGTGGCCTGCCGGCGATGGCGCCGCACCTGGCGGGGCGCTGCGACCACCTGTTCAGGGCCGAACCGGCGGCCGACTTGTGTACTTTTGTATTGTATTTGCCAGCCATTTTCTGTAAATTCCGGTGATTAAACTGACTGTGCACTATGGCCTTTTTCAACGATATCACTCTCGGGCAATATTATCCTGCGGAATCGTTCCTGCATCGGCTCGATCCGCGCAGCAAACTTGCCGCCGCCTTTTGCCTGATGAGCGGCCTGTTGCTGACCTATTCACCCTTTGTGCTCATCGGAATGGCCCTGGTTTTTCTTCTCGCGGCGCAAGGCGGCAAGCTCCCCTTTTCGCTGCTGCTGAAGAACCTCCGTCCTTTCCTGTGGCTCTTTGCCCTGACCTGGATCATCCATCTCTTCTGGAGCGCCGGCACGGTGTTGTGGAATATTCCGGGCACCGCAGTGGCGCTGACCCGGGAGGGCCTGTGGCTTGGCGGCATCTATGTTGCGCGCCTGGCATTGCTGATTCTCTTCGCCGCGCTGCTGACCCTCTGTACCTCGCCGCTCGAGTTGACCGATGCGCTGGAGCGTCTGACGCGCCCGCTCAAGCGGTTCGGGGTGCCGACGCATGAGATGAGCCTGATGCTCACCCTTGCCATGCGGTTTATCCCGACCCTGCTCGAGGAGGCACAGCGTATCCGCAACGCCCAGCTTTCGCGCGGGGCCCGATTCAACGGCTCGCTGCGCCAGCGCGTGCGCGGCCTGCTGCCGCTCCTGGTGCCGCTTTTCGTCTCCGCCTTCCGCCGGGCGGACGAACTGGCGCTGGCCATGGATGCGCGCTGTTATGCCGGCGGCGAAGGCCGGACGGTCTATACCCGTCTGCATCTGGGGGGGGCGGATTACCTGGTTCTTGCCGGTTCCCTGCTGCTGCTCATGCTCTGCATCTGGTTTTGAGACGGCGTGCGCAATATCAAGCTGACATTGGAATATGACGGCAGCGGCTTTTGCGGCTGGCAATATCAGCCGGGGCAGCGCTCGGTGCAAGGGGAACTGGAATCGGCGCTCGGCCAGCTTGTCCAGAGCAAGACGACGGTCATCGCCGCGGGCCGCACCGACAGCGGGGTTCATGCCTTCGGCCAGGTGGTCAATTTTCATACGCTCAGCGTGCTACCGGCCGCTACCTTTGTCCGCGGCGCCAATGCCCTGCTGCCGCCGGATGTGCGGGTTCTCGCCGCTGCGGAGGTAGCCGAGTCCTTCAACGCCCGCTACGACGCCCTCAGCCGCGCCTATCGCTACCGCATCTCGACCCGTCCGCGCGCCGTCGGCCGCCAGTACACCTGGCATCTGCCGCGACCGCTGGATCTTGAAGCGATGGCGGCAGGCGCCGCAGCCTTGCTCGGCGAGCACGATTTTGTATCGTTCTGCCAGAGCGGGTCAGGGCTCGAGCACCATCGCTGCCACGTCTACGCCGCCCGATGGCGGCGGGAGGGCGACGAGCTGATCTTTGAAATCCGCGCCAACCGCTTTGTTCACAATATGGTGCGGATCATCGTCGGTACCTGCGTCGAAATCGGGTGCAGAGCGCGCCAGCCCGGTGCCGTGGCGGAGATTCTCGCCGCGCGGGAGCGCAGCGCCGCCGGACGCACTGCACCTGCGCACGGATTGTTTCTGCTGCAGATTTTCTATCCACCGGATATTTCCATCATGCCAAAGGAGCCTGCATGAAGTTCTTCATCGATACCGCCAATCTCGAAGAGATTAAAAAAGCGATCGCCCTCGGCGTCGCCGACGGTGTTACCACCAATCCCACTCTTGTCGCGCGTGAAACCGGCAAGCCTGAGGAGATCTATCGTGCCATCTGCGCCCTGGTCGACGGACCGGTCTGCGCCGAGGTGATCAGCCTCGACAGCGAAGGCATCATCCGTGAGGGCCGTGAACTGGCCCGGATCTCCCCCAACATCGTCATCAAGATTCCTGTAACCAAAGAGGGCCTGATCGCCGTCAAGATCCTGGAGGGCGAGGGTATTCGCACCCTGGTGACGCTGATCTTCAGCCCCCTCCAGGCGCTGCTTGCCGCCAAGGCGGGCGCCTCTTTCGTCTGCCCCTTTGTCGGCCGCCTGGATGATACCGGCCAGGTGGGCATGGAGCTGATCGAGCAAATTCTTTCCATTTTTGCCAATTATGAATTCCGGACCGAGATCATCGTCGCCAGCATCCGCAATCCGCTGCATGTACTGGATGCCGCCACGATGGGCGCCCATATTGCGACCATCCCGCTCAAAATCATCGAGCAGCTGGTCAAACATCCGCTTACGGATGTGGGAATTCAGCTCTTTCTCAAGGATTGGGAAAACGTCAAGAACCGCCAGTCGTGATCCCGCGGCCCGGCAGTTGCACCTCGAACCAATGACAGGATCACCCGACATGGCGTTGCCACGGCCGCTGGAGCGGTCCCGCTCTTCCGCGTTGCTGGCGTTCTTTTACCTCTCCAGTGTTCTCCTGCTTTGTTCCAGCCCAGCCGCCTGGTCCCAGACCGGGCCGTGGAGCGGGGCCGAGCGGCGCGCGCCGGCGCTGTCGGAGGGGACGTCCGCGAGCCAGGACGAGGTATCCAATTCGCGCCAGAATGCCATTACCCGGGCGGTGGCGGAGGTCAGTCCCGCTGTGGTGGGCATCAATGTGGTGCAGGTGCGGCGCTATTATCCGAGCTCGCCCTTTGATGATGACCCGTTCTTCCGGCAGTTCTTCAAGAACAATCCGGTGGAAAAACGCGTTAAAAGCCTGGGTTCCGGCTTTATTATTTCGCGCGAAGGGTATATCCTCACCAACCAGCATGTGGTGGCAGATGCGACCGAGATCATCGTTACGCGCACCGGCGGCAAGCAGTATGTGGCCGCCAAGGTGGGAGAGGACTATATCTCCGATGTCGCCATTCTCAAGATCGAGGGGAACGACTTCCCCTATGTCCAGCTCGGCGATTCGGACGATGTCGTTATCGGCGAGTGGGCGATCGCTCTGGGCGACCCCTTCGGCCTCTTCGATATCGGTTCCAAGGCTACCGTCACCGTCGGAGTGATCAGTGCCACCGATCGCGATTTCGGCCGGCGGGAGGATAACCGGATCATGGAGGACATGATCCAGACCGATGCGGCGATCAATGCCGGCAACAGCGGCGGCCCGCTGGTGAACTGCCATGGCGAGGTGATCGGCATCAATACCTGGATCCTCTCCGGCAATGGCACCAACGTCGGCGTCGGATTCGCCCTGCCGATCAACCGCGTCAAGCGCATCCTCAACGACCTGATCAACTATGGCAAGGTGGAGCGGCGCTGGTATACCGGTCTGCGTTATGAGGCGATGTCGCTGGCGACGGCGCGCTACCTGGGCCTGACCAGCCGGCATGGAGTGATCGTCTCCGAGGTCGAGCCGAAAAGCCCGGCGGCCCGCGGCGGACTGCAGATCGGCGACGTCATCATGGCGATCAACGGCAAGGAGGTTGAGGAGTTCGATGACGTCAAGGGCATCATCGACGGTCTGGACCTGAAGCAGGGGGATACCCTCTCCATTCGCATCTATCGCGGCCAGCGCTACCTCAATCTTTCCATTCAACTGGAGTATCGCAGCACAAGCACAAAAGGGCGCAGCTGATGATCAAGCGCTATTCGCGGCCGGAGATGGCCGCCCTCTGGACGGACGAACATAAATATGCGACCTGGCTGCGGGTCGAGGTAGCCGTTTGCGAGGTGCAGGCGGAGTTGGGTCTGATCCCCGCAGCGGCGGTGGCCACGATCCGGGAAAAGGCCGGTTTCTCCGTCGAGCGCATCGAGGCGATCGAGGCGGAAGTCAAGCACGATGTCATCGCTTTTCTCACCGCGGTGGGCGAAACGGTCGGCGATGAAGCGCGCTATATCCATCTCGGGATGACCTCCTCGGATCTTCTCGACACCGCTCTGGCGTTGAACATCCAGGAGGCCGGGGCGATCCTGGTGGGCGGCATCGAGCGGCTGCGCGAGATTCTGCGCACCCAGGCCCTGCGGCACAAGGAGACGGTCTGTGTCGGCCGCAGCCACGGCATCCATGCCGAGCCCACTTCGTTTGGTCTCAAGTTCGCGCTCTGGTATGACGAGATGGGCCGTCAGCTGGAGCGGATGCGTTTTGCGCTCGAGGGCGCGGCGGTCGGCATGGTCTCCGGCGTCGTTGGAACCTTCGCCTACATCGATCCGCGCGTGGAGGAGGGGACCTGTGCCCGCCTCGGGCTGCGTCCGGCGCCGGTCACCACCCAGGTCATCCAGCGCGACATCCATGCCCAGGTGCAGATGGCGATCGCCCTGTGCGGAGCGAGCCTGGAAAAGATCGCCGTGGAGATCCGTCATCTGCAACGCACCGAGGTCCTTGAGGCGGAGGAGCCCTTCAGCTCCGGCCAGAAGGGCTCCTCCGCGATGCCGCACAAGCGCAATCCGATCGGCAGCGAGAATATCGCCGGTCTGGCGCGGCTTTTGCGTACCAACGCTCTGGCGGCTGTCGAGAACATCGCCCTGTGGCATGAGCGTGATATCAGCCATTCGTCGGTGGAGCGGGTGATCTTCCCGGACAGCTGCATCCTCCTGGATTATATGCTGCACCGGCTCGCCCGGATCCTCGACGGCCTGGTGGTCTATCCGGAACAGATGGTTGCCAATTTGCGCCGCACCCGGGGATTAATCTTTTCCCAGCCGGTGTTATTGGCATTGACCGGCAAGGGGCTGAGCCGGGAAAACGCCTACCGGGTGGTCCAGGAGAATGCCATGCGCTGTTGGCGGTCGGGTGAGGAGTTCAAGGAAATCCTGCTCGCGGACGGCCGCGTGCAGGCCCTCCTGACTGCCGCCGAGGTGGAGGCATGCTTTGATGAACGGGTGGGGCTGAAACACGTCGATACCATTTACCGCAGAGTCGGAATCTCCCGATAAGGGTACTGTAAAGTCGTAATCTCCCAATACAGGCGTCGGCCGTTCCGGACATCCATCACTATGAGGAGAGAGGCTTGAAAAAGAAAAAGGTGTATGAAGGCAAGACCAAAAAGGTCTATGAAGCCGAGCATGAATCCGAGCTGGTGCTCGAATTCAAGGACGACGCGATCAGTCTGAGCGGCTCCAAAGCTGTGCATACCCGCGGTAAAGGCAGTTTAAACAATCAGATGTCCATTTATATGTTCCGGCTTCTCGACAGCTACCACATCAGCACCCATTTCATCCGCGAGATTTCCGACAAAGAGATGCTGGTGAAAAAGCTGGCCATGATTCCGGTGGTCGTCATGGTGCATGATGTCGCTGCCGGCAAGCTGGTCAAGAGCTATGGCCTGCCGCAGGGAAAGGAACTGGAATGCCCGATCATCGAGTATTATCTCAAGGATGATGAGCGCGATGACCCGATGATCAACGAGGATCATATCGTCTCTTTCGGGCACGCCACCTCAACCGAGATCAAGGAGATGCACCGCCTCGCTTCCAAGATCAACGCGATCCTGAAGGCATTTCTGCGCCGCCGCGAGCTGCAGCTGGTGGACATTCGCATCGAATTCGGCCGGTATCAGAACCGCCTGCTGATCGCGGATGAGATCAGCCTCAATACCATTCGCACCATCGATCTGCAGCGCCCCGAAATGGGGATTCTCGATGGCGATAATCCCATGGTACTCGAAAATCTGCCCAGCGTTAAAAACCGGATCTTTACCGCCTGAGAATCCTGGCCAAGATCCAATCCGGCGGCATCCCGGGGGCGGCGGATGCTCCAGGGTTCAATCCTGAACGCACACTAACAGGGAGAATGATCGCCTTGGGGAAGACGATCGCGGATCGACATGAATACCAGAAAAAAACGTCCACGTAAACAAAGCACCTACATCAACGTCCCCAATCTCTTCACCGCGCTCAATGTCTTGTGCGGGTTTGTCTCGGTTATCCAGACCGTTGAAGGCAACTATGTCACCGCCGCCTGGCTGATCTTTTTCTCCGCCGTCTTTGATGCCCTCGACGGCCGCATCGCCCGCGCTACCGGCCAGAGCAATGCCTTTGGCCTGCAGATGGATTCCCTCGGCGACGTCATCTCAGCCGGCCTCGCCCCGGCCGTTCTGGTCTACGTCGTCCAACTGAAAACCCTGCACCCGCCGCTGGGATTGATCCTGGCCTTTTTCCCGGTCCTCTTCGCCGCCTTCCGCCTGGCCCGCTTCAACGTCTTCACCATGGCCGAAGGCAAAAAAGCCGACTATCTCGGCCTTCCTGCTCCGATGGCCGGCGTCACGCTCGCCGGATGCGTCATCCTCGCCGATAGCATGGAATGGACCCTGCTGCTCCGCAGCCTGATCGTCATGGTCCCAGTCGTCAGCTTGCTGATGGCCAGCACCATCCGCTATGAGGGCTTTCCGCGCTTTTCGATCAAGGAAAAGGGTCCCAACCGCTTCAAATTGATCTTTTTTGTCTTCGTTTTCGTCGCCTTTCTCATCTATCCGTCCTATGTCCTCTTCCCCTTCATGATCGTTTATATTCTCTCCGGCATCTTCAAGGCCATCCTTGCACTGCTGCGGAATGGTGATGACGGCGTGATCACGATCATCCCCGAGGCGGACGATCTCAATTCTGAACATTGACGGGAGGATGGCATCCATGTTATCCAAGGACAGATACCGCATCAAGAGGAAGCTTTCGGCCGGAACACTCGTGCTCGCGGTGATTCTCGGCGCCGTCATCGGCTCCGCTATCGGTGAGGGCCTCGGCGTTCTCCTGCCTGAAGGCGTCGTACATGATTTTCTGCTGCGCTCGTTTGGCTTCGGATTCAGTCCCTTCCAGCTCAATCTCGCCATCATCTCGCTGACTCTGGGATTCACCTTCAATCTCAACATCATCGGAGTGATCGGTATTATCCTTGCGGCTTACATCTTCCGATGGTACGCTTGAACAATTTTGCTTGCTTCTAAGGTACCGGTGCCCTATATTTCTCTATTCTATCCAAGGAGGAGATCATGCTGCCCGGTGTCGGTTTGGACGAGATGTTCGTCATCCTTCTCGTCGCCTTGATATTGTTCGGTTCCAAACAGCTGCCAGAACTGGCGCGCGGCCTCGGCAAGGGCTTGCGTGAGCTGAAAAAGGCCACGGATGATGTCAAACGGGAACTGGATCTTACGGATCATCTTCCCAAATAATTGAAAACCGTTTCATGTGGAGGTTATTATGGGCATCGGCCCGACAGAATGGCTGATTATTATTTTCCTGGTTGTGCTGCTTTTCGGATCCAAAAAGATTCCCGAACTGGCCAAGGGGCTGGGGCAGGGCATCAAGGAGTTCAAGAAAGCCGCCAACGACATCAACGAGTCCACCTCGAACAACACCACCCGGGGTGAACTGCCGGATACAAAAAGCAAGCCGGAATAAGCACGGCGTGCTTTCGCACCCTTTGCAAGGATACTCTGTTTGGTGACCCGTCGCGCTGATTTTCAAGCCATCAAGCCCCTGCTCGCCGACGGGTCGATGACCTGCACCCGTCTGGCAGAAACCTGTTTGCAGCACATCAATAAAGGCGCTCATCTGAACGCCTTTATTGCTGTATTTGCCGAACAGCTGCTCGAAAAAGCGGCCGCGCTCGATCGCAAACGCGCCCGGGGCCAGGCGGGCCGGCTCGCCGGCATGGTTCTCGGCATCAAGGACAATCTGGCCTGGTCGGAGGGGGCGACAACCTGCGGCTCGAAATTTCTCGCCGGCTACCATTCGCCCTTTGCCGCCACGGTGCTGCAACGCCTGGCGGCCGAGGATGCGCTCTTCATCGGCAAGACCAATATGGATGAATTCGCCATGGGTTCATCCACCGAACACTCGGCCTTCGGCCCGGTCCGCCACCCCGAGGATCCGGATCGCGTTCCCGGCGGCTCCTCGGGCGGCTCTGCAGCTGCAGTCGCTGCCGGCCTCTGCACTGCCGCGCTGGGCAGCGACACCGGCGGCTCGATCCGTCAGCCCGCCTCGTTTTGCGGCGTGGCCGGTCTCAAACCGACCTGGGGACGGGTTTCGCGCTATGGCCTCGTCGCCTTTGCCTCCTCGCTCGATCAGATCGGACCGCTGGCGCGCTCGGTGGCCGATTGCGCGGAGCTGCTGCAGGTGATCGCCGGGCATGATCCCGCGGATGCCACCAGCGCCGACACGCCGGTCCCCGATTATCTGGCCGGACTGCAGCGCGATTGGAAGGGACTTCGCGTCGGACTGCCGGCAGAGTATTTCCAGGACGGGCTGGAGGCGCCTGTGCGCGCGGCAGTAGCCGAGTGCAGCGCGCTGTTCCGCAGCGCCGGTGCGGAGCTGGTGCCGCTTTCGCTGCCGCATACCAGCTACGCCATCGCCGCCTATTACATTATCTCGGCCGCCGAAGCCTCGGCCAATTTGGCCCGGTTCGACGGCGCCCGCTACGGCCGGCGCACACCCGCGCCCGCCAATCTGGAGGAGATGTACCTTCACTCCCGCAGCGAGGGATTCGGCGCAGAAGTCAAGCGGCGCATCATGCTCGGGACTTTTGTCCTCTCCAGCGGCTATTACGACGCCCAGTATGGCAAAGCCCAGCGCGTGCGCACGCTGCTGCAGCGGGATTTCGCGCAGGCCTTCGGCACCTGCGATCTGATCCTGACCCCGGTCTGCCCGACCACGGCCTTTCGCCTTGGTGAAAAGGCGGCGGATCCGCTCTCCATGTATCTTTCCGACGTCTATACCGTCTCGGTGAACATGGCGGGCCTGCCGGCCCTGGCCCTGCCGTGCGGCCGGGACCGTGCCGGGCTGCCGATCGGCGCCCAGCTGATCGGGCCGGCCTTCTCCGAGCCGTTGCTGCTCGCCGCCGGTCACTTTCTCGAGCAGCAGCTTTCGGCTCCGCCTGCCGGCCCGGGGGCGGCATGAACACCGCCTTTGAACCGGTCATCGGCCTGGAGGTCCATATCCAGCTGCAAACCCGCAGCAAGATTTTTTGCGGCTGCAGCACCCGGTTCGGGGCAGAGGCCAATAGCCAGGTCTGCCCGGTTTGTATGGGACTGCCCGGAGCCCTGCCGGTCCTCAATAGGCAGGCGCTCGAGTTTGCTTGCCGGCTGGCTCTGGCGACCGGTTGCCGGATCAATCCGGTCTCTGTCTTCGCGCGCAAGAACTATTTTTATCCGGACTTGCCCAAGGGCTACCAGATCTCCCAATTCGAGCAGCCTTTCGCCGAAGCCGGAACGATGACAGCGGCCACGGCCACGGGAGACGAACGTACCCTCCGCATCCGGCGCCTCCACCTCGAGGACGATGCCGGCAAGTCCATTCATGCAGAGGTTTTTGTCGCCGCCGGCGAAACTCTGCTCGATCTCAACCGCTGCGGCGTACCTCTGATCGAACTGGTGACCGAGCCCGATTTTCATGCGCCGGCCGAGGCCGTCGATTTTTTGCAGAAATTGCGCCAGCTGGTCCGCTATCTCGGCATCTGCAGCGGCAATATGGAAGAGGGCAGCCTGCGCTGCGACGCCAATATCTCGCTCCGTCCCGCCGGGAGCACCGGACTCGGCGTCAAGACCGAGCTGAAGAACATGAATTCTTTCCGTCATGTGGAGCGGGCCCTGGAGTTCGAGATCACGCGGCAGAGCGCCGCTCTTGCGGCGGGCGGCCGTATAGCGCAGCAGACTCTGCTCTGGGATCCTGATCGCGGTGTGGCCGAGCCGATGCGCAGCAAGGAGGAGGCCCACGATTACCGCTACTTTCCGGAGCCGGATCTGATGCCGGTACGGATCGACGCGGCATGGGTTGAGGTGCAGCGGGCCCTGCTGCCGGAGCTGCCGGAGGCGCGCAAGCGCCGTTATGAAAGCGACTTCGGCTTGCCGGCCTACGACGCCGGGGTTTTGACCAGCGAGCCTTCTCTGGCGGATTATTTTGAACGTCTCGTCCGTCTGGTGGAGGACAAAAAGGCGGCGAGCAACTGGGTGATGGGCGAAGTGCTGCGCGCCAGCAAAGCGCGAGGCTGTCCGGTCCAAGAGCTCAGGATGACGCCGGAGTATCTTGCCGGGCTGCTGCAGGCCCTCGGCCAGGGCCGGATCCATGGCCGGACGGCCAAGCGGATCTTTGAGGAGACGCTTGACAGCGGCCTCGACCCGGCGGCGGCGATCGCCCGCGAGGAGCAGGCTCAGGTGACCGACAGCGCGGCGCTGCGGGCGCTCGTCCGGCAGACCCTGGCTGCGCATCCGGAGGAACGCGACGCCTGGCTGCAGGGGAAGGACAAACTGACCGGCTTTTTTGCCGGCCTGATCCTGCAAGCGGTGCAGGGGCGCGCCGATCCGCGCAGCGTCATGGCCCTGCTGCTCGACGAACGCACGGCACCGTCCCGGGAAGGGAAATAAAAGTCTGCAATAACGGATTGTATAAAGGAGAATGATCGGATCTTATGGCAACAACAGCAGATTTCAAGACGGGATATGTGATCGAGCTGGAGGGTGATCTCGTCTCGGTGGTTGAATTCCAGCATTTCAAGATGGGGCGGGGCGGTGCCTATGTGCGGACCAAACTGCGCAGCCTGCGCAGCGGCCGGGTGCTGGAAAAGACCTTCCGCGCCGGAGACAAGGTGGAGGAGGCGGATCTGGAGCGCCGGCCCATGCAGTACCTCTATCGGGAAGACGACAACCTGGTGCTGATGGACAACGAAACCTATGAGCAATTGAGCGTGCCTGCAGAGATGATCGGCACGAATGTCGGCTTTTTGAAGGAGAGCGAGCGCGTCATCGTCCTGCTGCATCGGGAAAATCCGATCGGGGTGGAGATGCCCAATTTTGTCGAACTTGCCGTCGCCTCGACCGAGCCGGGTGTGCGCGGGGATACCGTCTCCGGCGCGACCAAAAAAGCCGTCATGGAAACGGGCGGCGTGGTTTTGGTTCCCCTCTTTATCGAGGAGGGGGAGAGGCTTAAAATTGACACGCGCACCGGCATCTATGTCGAGCGCGTGAGATGAGGGAGCAGCCATGCGAGCCCAGGATATCAGGGAGCTGGTAAGAATCGTTGAAGAGAGTCAGATTGGCGAGCTGGAGATCACCTACTGGTGGGGACGCAGGATCCGCATCAGCAAGGCGGCAACGCCAGCACCCGGCAGCCGCAGCGGCGGGGTGGAGATCGTCACAGCCGCGGCACCTGAAGCCGTGACCGCGCTGCCGCATCATTCACCCGCGGGAGCGGCGCCGGAACTGCCCCGGGATTCCGGCGCGTTTCTCGAGATCAAGGCGCCGATGGTGGGGACGTTTTACCGCGCCTCCTCGCCGGATGCGGAGCCCTATGTACGCGAGGGGGAGATGATCGCTCCCGGCAAAGTGCTGTGCATCATCGAGGCCATGAAGCTGATGAACGAAATCGAGGCGGAGGCCAGCGGCAAGATCGTCAAGATCCTGGTGCAGAACGGCCAGCCGGTGGAATACAATCAGACTTTGTTTTTGCTCGAACCGGCCTCCTGAGCGGCGGGCGGATCCACACGGACTTGAGCAGGGAGACCCTTGTTTAAAAAGATACTAATAGCCAATCGCGGCGAAATAGCGCTGCGCATCATCCGTGCTTGCAAGGAATTGGGCATTGCGACGGTTGCCGTCTACAGCGAAGCCGACGCCAACAGCCTGCACATCCGCTTTGCGGATGAAGCCGTTTGCATCGGCCCGGCCCCCAGCCATAAAAGTTACCTCAATATCCCCCATATCATCAGTGCCGCCGAGATCACCAACGCCGAGGCGATCCACCCCGGATACGGATTTCTGGCGGAGAACGCCCATTTCGCCGACATCTGCAATTCCTGCGGCATCGTCTTTATCGGCCCGACCCCCGAGGTGATCTCGCTGATGGGCGACAAGGCCCGCGCCAAGGAGACGATGATAGCCGCGGGCGTGCCGGTTATCCCCGGCTCGGATGGCGTGGTACACAGCATCAAGGCCGCCACGGACATCGCCGGCCGGGTGGGCTATCCGGTGATCATCAAGGCGGTCGCCGGTGGCGGCGGGCGCGGCATGCGGGTGGTGCAGTATGCCCATGAGCTGGCCAATGCCTACAGCACCGCCCAGGCGGAGTCCAAGGCCGCATTTGGCAACGATGAGCTCTATCTTGAAAAGTACTTCGAATCCCCCCGCCACATCGAGGTGCAGATTCTCGGCGACAACTTTGGCAATTGTGTGGCCCTGGGCGAGCGCGAATGCTCGGTGCAGCGCAAACACCAGAAACTGATCGAGGAGACCCCCTCCCCGGCGGTTAATGCACGTCTCCGCCGTGAGATGAGCGCGGCCGCGGTCAAGGGAGCCCGACGCGTGCACTACAACAGCGCCGGAACCATCGAGTTCCTCCTCGATCCCAAAGGTCATTTTTATTTCATGGAAATGAATACCCGCATCCAGGTCGAACATCCGGTGACCGAGATGGTCTTCGGTCTGGACCTGATCAAGGAGCAGATTCGCCTGGCAGCCGGCGCACGCTTGCGTGCTGACCTGCGCTTCTGGAAAATGCGCGGCCACGCCATGGAATGCCGCATCAATGCCGAGGATCCCGCACACGGCTTCCGGCCTTCGCCGGGACTCATCACAACCCTGCATGTGCCGGGCGGCCCGGGTGTGCGCGTCGATACCCACTCCTATGCCCACTATGTCATCCCGCCCAATTACGATTCGCTGATCGCCAAGCTGATCGTGCACGCACCGACGCGGGAAGAAGCCATCATCCGCATGCAGCGCGCCCTTGACGAATTCATCGTCGAGGGGATTGCCACCACTATCCCGCTTCACAAGCAGATTCTCAGCGAACCGAACTTTCGATCGGGCAACATCAACACCAAATATATCGAACAGTATATCCTGACCAACAATGGAGGTGTATCATGACAGCCCCTGAAGATCTCTTGTATACCAAGGAGCATGAGTGGATTCGCGTCGAGGGCGAGATCGCGGTGGTCGGCATTACGGATTATGCCCAGGGCGAACTCGGCGATGTCGTCTTTGTCGAACTCCCGCAAGAAGGCGCTGTGCTCACGCAGAACGATTCCTTCGGCACCATTGAGGCGGTCAAGGCCGTCTCCGACCTCTTCGCGCCGGTTTCCGGCACGGTGACGGAAATCAACGCCCTGCTGGCCGATACGCCGGAGACGGTGAACAAGGATCCCTATGGCACGGGGTGGATGGTGAAGGTCAGGATGTCCAAACCGGGCGAGCAGGCGGTGCTGATGAAGGCCGATGCCTACAAGGCAATGATTGGCTGATGGCGCGCTGTGCGCAGCTGGACGAAAATTGCGCGGCTGTGCCAAAATTGAGACACTTTCCCGGCCATGGTCAGCGGAACAGGGCATGGCAAAAGTTGGCAACTTTAATTAAAGCAACAAGTTGAGGCTTGACGCCCGTTCTCCCCAACCGCCGGGGCTTTCTGGTATGATTATTGTATATCATGCCGTGCACGCAAAAAAATGCTTGCAAATGTCTATATTCATTGTTACTTTTTAGTACAGAAGTGAATCAGACCGTACAGGAGAAAGCCTATACCCGCTCGTTAAAGATTTCTAACCATCCAGTTCAAAACGCTCGGCTACTGGTGTCGCTTTAACGAAAACGTATAGGCTTCTTGCCCCATTTTCCGAATGTCGTTCGGCGAGAAGCAGCAACTTGTCAGACCGGCATTCGGATTTTTTTTGCGAATAATCAAAACCTGATCGTGTGTTCACCGGGAGGATGTCATGAAAAACCTGTTCAAATGTCTGATCGCGGCCGTCATTCTCGGCTCTTTCGCCTCGGCCTTTGCCGTCAGCGAATCCGCCGTACTCTTTCTGCAGATCTCGCCGGGCGCGCGGGCTGCAGGTATGGGCGAAGCCTTTGTCGGCCTGGCGGATGATGCCACCGCCGTTTACTACAATCCGGCCGGCCTTGGATTCCAGAAAGGGCGCGAACTGACCTTGATGCATACCAACTGGCTGCCGCAGCTGGGCACCGATCTCTTTTACGAGTTTGGCGCCTACCGCATGCACTTCGAAAACATCGGCACTGTCGGCATCAACGTCACCTACCTCAACCTCGGCACCCAGTCCCGCACCGACGAGTCGGGCCCGGATCCGATCGGCGAGTTTTCCAGCAACGAATATGCCATCTCTCTGACCTACGGCACTCAGCTGAGTGAAAAGTGGGCGGTCGGTCTCGGCGCACGCTTCATCCAGTCCAACCTCTCGCCCTTCGGTGCCGGTTCGGAGCAGGGCGACGGCCGCGCCAGCGCTTTCGGTTTCGACATCGCCACCCTCTATAAAATCTCCAGCCGCTTCAGCGCCGGCCTCAACCTTTCCAATATGGGACCCAAGATCACCTATATCGATGCCTCCCAGGCTGATCCCTTGCCCACCAACCTCCGCGTCGGGTTTGCAGCCCATGCCATCAATAACAAATACAACAAGCTGACCTTCGTCGCCGATCTCAACAAGACGATGGTGAAACGCTACGCCGATGGCACCTCGGATCCCTTCTACAAGGCCATCTTCACCTCCCCCTGGGTGGAAAAGAAACGCTTGGGTGCCACCAACGACACCACCAACGTTCAGTATGAAAATGTCTTCAAGGGGATCGTCAGCGGCGGCGCCGAATACTGGTACAATGACCTCTTTGCCCTGCGCGCCGGCTATTACTGGGACCAGGACGGCAAGGTCGACTATTTCAGCCTTGGCGCTGGCATCGCCTACAACCTCTACCGCTTTGATTTCAGCTATGTCTCTGCGGATGAGGGACACCCCCTGGCCAATACCATGCGCTTTTCGCTGAGCATCGGTTTTTAGTCTTTCCTTTATCATTCTGACGAAGGGCAAAAGCTTGTGCAGGCTTTTGCCCTTCGCGTATTGTCCCCCGCGTGGTGCTTTGGTATCTCATTTTCCGGGTCGGATCATGCAACGACGCTCTCTCGCCAAATTACCTGCTCTTCTACTTGCCGGGGCTTTGTTCGCGGCGGCTCCGGTGCGCCTCCTCGCCGCCGTCACGCCAGGCGCCCGCATCCTCGCCGGCGCTGCCGCGCCGCGGCTCGAGGCGAATTCCACTTTCCACATCCTCGCCCTGCGGGTCGAGTTCGTCGCCGATGCACTGGCCACCACTACCGGAACCGGCCGTTTCGATTATGGCACCGCCACCACGCATGCCCTGGACCGCCCGCCGCATGACCGCACCTATTTCCAGCACCAGCTGCTCGGCCTGGCCAATTACTTTGACCGGGTTTCCGGCGGCCGGGTGCAGGTGACCGCGGAGGTCTATCCCGAGGGCGAAACCGAGGCCTACCAGCTCGCGCACGATATGGTCTGGTACAGCGGCCAGGAGGACGACAAGCTCGAGCAGCAGCGCTGGGCCGAACTGCTGCGCGATGCCCTGCAGCAGGCAGCGGCCGGCAGCGCCATTGATTTCAGCCGCTATAACGCTGTGATGGTCTTTCATCCCGGTGTTGGCCAGGATTTCGCCTTCGATTTTGATTCCTCCCCCTATGATATCCAGTCGGTCTACATGGATGCCGCCGCGCTCGCCGGGGGGCTCGGCCAGGATCCCGCAACCTTCAAGGGCATTGAATGCCCGGGTGGGGTCTTTTTCCGGGACGGTATCATTCTGCCCGAGACGCAGAATCAGGAATCCTATGATCTCGGCCTGCTCGGGACGATGACCCTGCTCTTCGGCAGCCAGATCGGCATGCCCAGCCTTTTCGACACCCGGAGCGGCCGCGCCGGCATCGGCTCATGGGGGCTGATGGATCAGGGCTCCTACAATTTTCAGGGCTACATCCCCGCCGAGCCCTCCGCCTGGGAAAAGATCTACATGGGCTGGGAGACGCCGGTCGTCGTGCAGAACGGCGCCGGCGTCCGCATCGGCACATCGCGCACCCGCACGGCCCCGCACATCCTCAAGGTGCCGGTGACCGCGAGCGAATATTTTCTCATCGAAAACCGCCAGCGCGATCTCAATCATGACAAAATCGCCATCGGCCGGGACGAAAGCGGCAAAAAGGCTGAATTCGATTCCACCGGCCGCGTGGTAGCCGCCGCCGGCCTGGGCGTGCTGACGCGGGTCGACGAGTACGATTTTGGCCTCCCCGGAGCCGGACTGCTCATCTGGCATATTGACGAGAAGGTGATCCAGGAGAATCTTGCGGCCAACACCATTAATGGCGATATCAACCACCGCGGCGTCGATCTGGTCGAATGCGACGGCGCCCAGGATATTGGCTACGTCTACAGTATGCTCGATGCCGGATATGGCACCGAAAACGGCGACTGGTGGGATCCATGGTGGGCTGGCAATGAGTCGCACCTGTACGTGAACCACGCCGATGCGGTCGCTTTTTCGGCCACCTCGATTCCCAACAGCAATGGCTATAACGGCGCGGTCACCCAAATCCGCTTCGACCATTTTTCCGCCGCCGATACGGTCATGACCCTCGATATCTCCTCGGGTTTGATCCGGCCCGGATTCCCGCGCCTCGAGGCCGCGGGTAAAAATCTCGACCCGGCCACCCTGGCCGTGCGTTCCGGCGCCTCCCCGGCGGATGGGCTGATCGCTGCCGCCACCCGCAGCGGCGAACTCTATCTCTGGCGCAGCGATGGCAGTACGTTTTTCAGCGACGGCGCCGCCGTCGTCGCCTGGCCGCTGGCCGCCCCCGCCGCCGCGCCGATCTTCGCGGACCTGGATGAAAACGGCAGCGACGAGCTCTACTATCTCGCAGCCAGCGGCGACCTTTATGCCTATAATCTCGCAGAAAAACCCGCCGCGCCCGGATTGCTCGACCTGCGCGGCATTTTCTCCGTCGGCGATTCTCTGGGCCTGTGTTTCGCGCGAACCGGCGCACCGCATCCCGGCTTGCTGTTCGGCGACCACAGCGGGCGGATTTCAGCCGTCCGCTACGATAGCGGCAGCGGACTGCTGAAGAGGAGCGAATATCTTGAAGGCAGCGGTTCCGCCATTTCGGGCCTGGCCGTTTCCCCGGATGGCCTGATCGTCGCCGCCAGCGCGGACGGTCTGATCACCGCCCTGCGTCTGGATCCCTTGACGCTGGTGTGGCAACTCCGCAGCAACCTGGATTCCTCCCAGCCGTTGATCGCCGATTCCGACGGCGTCCCCGGCTATGAAATTGCCCTGGTCGGCCGCGACGGCACCTGCGCCCGCTTTTCCGCCGCGGGCGATGCCCTGGGCCGCTATCAGCCGCCGCTCGCCCTGAGCGGCATCACGGCCCCGGCGCTCGGCGATATCGATCTCGACGGCCTCCCGGAGATCCTGTGCGCGGCACGTGAAGGTGTTGCCGTTCTGGAGTACAGCGGCGCGCTGACCCTCAACTTTCCGGTCCCCGCGGAAACGATCGATACCGCAGCACGTCCCGGCAGCCTGGTCTTCGCCCGCCGGCGCGACAACAGTGCCGCCTGGCTGGCCTGCGCGGGCAGCGACGGACTCGTCCATGCATTTAACCAGCGCGGCGAGATCCAGGCAGGATTCCCGCTCAAGGCCGGCGTAACCTCCGCGGCCGCCCTGGTGCTGGAGGATCTCGACGGCGACGGTTCGCTCGAGCTGGCAGCGGCCGGGAACGACGGCAGTCTCAGCCTCTTTAATCTCGGTCTCGAGGCCGACGCCTACAGCTGCTGGGGAGAGACCGGCGGCGCCCTTCGCGCCTTCAGCTTCCCCGGAACTTCGCAAGCCGCCGCTCCGGAGTCCGACCTGATGCCGGCCAAAAAAGTCTTCTGCTATCCCAATCCCGCCGCAGCGGGACAAAGCACCATCCGCTTCACCCTGACCCGCCCGGCCGATGCGGTGCGCGTGCGGATCTTTGATCTCGCCGGCAACCTTGTCGCGGAACTGGAGCAAACCGGGCTGCTCAGCGGTGATCATGAATTGGTCTGGAATGTCGCGCGCGTGCAGAGCGGCGTCTACCTCGCCAGGGTGACGGCGGAGAGCGGCGGCGAATCCCGCTTCGAAATCATCAAAATTGCCGTGACCAATTGAGCTTCAACTGCAGCAGGGGAGGAGTCACATGCGATGCAAATGGGCCGTGCTGCTTGACCTTGAGGACAAGTGGCCCGTGCGCGTCCTCAGCCATATCTCTTTTGAGAAGCACCATGCCGAGTGCGATCTGGACGATCACCATCCCTTCACACTCATGAAATGTGACAGCTATGTTTTCCGGATGAGCGGCTTTCCCATCGCCTTCTAGACAGGATAGACACACCACTATGGAATACCTCTACTTATGAAATGGAGCAGTATCAGATCTTGCACCGCCGGCGCCTCTTTTTGCGCGCTGCTGCTTTTCCTCCTGGCAGCACATGCACTTGCCCAGGAAGAGCCGATCAACCATCCCGAGCTGGACTGGTACACGATCAAGACCGAGCACTTCCAGATTCATTTTCACACGGGTGCCGAGCGCACCGCCCGGACGGTCGCCAAGGTCGCCGAGGAGATCTACGGGCCGGTCACCTCTCTCTATGCTTTTCGGCCGAAGGGAGAGATCCATTTCATCGTCAAGGATTACGATGACAATTCGAACGGTGCCGCCTATTATTATGACAACAAGGTTGAGATCTGGGCGCCGCAAATGACCTTCATCCTGCGCGGCACCCATGACTGGCTGCGCAATGTCGTCACCCACGAATTCAGCCACATGATCTCCCTCGGGGCGGCGCGCAAGATGCCGCGCAAAATTCCCGCCCTCTATTTGCAGATGTTCAGCTACGAGCCGGAGAAGCGCGAAGATGTCCTCTACGGCTACCCGAATGTCATCGCCTCCTATCCGCTGGCCATGACCGCCGTGCCCATGTGGATGGCCGAGGGGATGGCCCAGATGCAAACGCCGGGCCTGCAGTATGACCTCTGGGACAGCCATCGCGACATGCTCATCCGTACGGCCATCACCGCCGGCAAGGCTTTGACCTATGATGAAATGGGCGTTTTCGGCAAGAACAGCCTCGGCAATGAGCGCACCTATAACTCCGGCTATGCCCTGATCCGCTATATGGTCCGCCAGCACGGCGCCGCAGCCCTGCAAAAACTGAGCGAGGGCCTCTCCAGTCCCCTCTCCTTTACGGCGAATGGCGCCCTCAAGGCGGCGACCGGCCAGGATGGCGAGACCCTCTACCGCGAATGGCTCGGAAGAATGGAACAGTACTATCTCCAGCGCCTGGCCGTCATCGACTCCCATCGCGTCGCCGGAGAAATCCTCACCCCCAAAGGCCTGGGGAACACCTACGCCGCCTGGTCGCCGGATGGCCGGCAGCTGGCCTATTGCGGCAGCGAAAGCAGTGACTATCTCAGCCTCACCCATCTCTGGCTCTATGACACGGCCACCGGCAAGAAAAAGCTTCTCAAGCGCGGCGTCAGCAGCCAGATCACCTGGAGCCGTGATGGCCGTTCCCTCTATTACTGCCGCATCGAACGCGGCCGTTATGGCTCGCACCTCAGCGATCTTTATCAGTACGATCTCAACTACGGGCACGAGAAGCAGCTCACCCGCCGCCTGCGCGCCTTTGCTGCCGATCTGGCGCCGGATGGCCGGACCATGGTTTGCGCGATCCAGAAGGATGGCACCGACAATCTGGTGCTGCTCGATGCCGCCGGTGCCCTGATTCGTCCGCTCACCACCTTCAAGGAGGGGGAGGCGATCAATACGCCGCGTTTCTCCCCCGATGGCCGTTCCCTCGTCTATTCCAGAGCGCGCCGCCACGGCCGGGAGCTGGTGCTGCTCGATATCGACAGCAGCACCCAGCGCACCCTGCTCACAGTGGCCGGCGATGCCCGCGATCCGGTATTCAGCCCGGATGGCCGGCGCATCTACTTCGCTTCGGATAGGAGCGGCATTTTCAATATCTACAGTGTGCGTCCCGAGGGGGACGATCTGCAGCTGTGGACCAACACCACCGGCGGCGCCTTTATGCCGGCCGTTTCCGCCACAGGAGAGCTGGCCTGGTCCGAGTTTCAGTACGATGGTTACAAGATCGCCCGCCTGGCCGCGCCGCAGCCGGTGCCGCCGGCATGGGCCGCTTATCCCGAGGCGGATAACGCCGAAGCCCTCGGATTGACCGAAGCGGAGACCCCCGCCAGCCTGATCGCACTGCGCGACTACGACGACACCCGTCTGCCGGAGTACAAGATCGAGCCCTACGAGATGACCTACGGCCAGATCTCGCTGCTGCCCAGGGCGATGATCGATTACAAGACGCTCAAACTCGGCAGTTATTTCACCGCCAGCGACATCCTTGATCGCTACTCCATCTTTGGCGGCGCCACACTCAACAAGCAGATGGATCTCGACGCCTTCGTCATCGCCGAGATGCGCCGGTTCAAGCCGACGCTTTTCGTGGAGCTCTATGCCTTCTCCCGCCATATCAAGCGTGATATCGAGGTGATCGAGGATTATCCAATCAAATCCCGGGTGGATATCCGTTTCAATATCCTTGAGGCCGATCTCGGCGGCCGGATCAATCTTGCGGAAGGCCAAACCCTGCGCGCCGCATTCGCGCACAGCCGCTACACCAGCAAAATCGGCAACTTCTTTTTCAAGGGGATCGATTGGGTTTCGCCGGCCAACACCTATTTTATCGGCAACCAGTTTTCCGCGACGTGGAATCTCAATGCAGTGGCCCCGGGTGTGACCTCCGATATCAACCCGCGCGGGGGCCGCAAGGCCGAGTTTCGTTATGCCTACGAGCGCAACCGCTTCTTCGAGGATTTCGCCACGGACAACAGCTATGGCACGCTTCAGGAGGTGTACGCTCACTACAATTACCACAAGATAGAAGTCAATTGGCACGAGTACATGCCCGCGCCCTGGGCGCACCGGCATGGCCTCTCCGCCAACCTCCAGGCGGGCTGGATCGATCGTCCGGTCGACAGCTTTTTCAACTTTTTCGCTGGCGGCCTGCCGGGCCTGCGCGGCTACCCCTACTACAGCATCGAAGGCCGCAAACTGCTCCTCGGCCGTTTTGCCTACCGCCTGCCGCTGCTGACCGGATTTCAAAAGCAATTCATGCACCTCACCGGCGACAATCTCGTCCTCGGCGCCTTTTTCGATTATGGTAATGCCTTCAACCAGGACCGGGTCGATCTCAGCCGCTTCAAACGCGCGGTCGGCGGTTCGCTGCGTGTCGGTGCATTCTCCTTTTACGGGTTTCCGACCGCCCTCTCCTTCGAGGCGGCCTATGGCCTGGATCGCGTCGAAAACGGCGGACAACGCTACGGCCGGGAATGGAGATACTACCTGATGGCACTTTTCGATTTTATGGATTGATGGAAGGGAGATGAAGATGAAAAAGGTTCTCCTGGCCGCCCTGGTGGGATTGGCGGCAGTGGCGAATGCAGGGGATTGGCATGATTTTATCCTGGCCAGCCCACACACCCGGCTGGCTCTGGCGGATACCCTCGCAGCGCCGGATTCGAGCGCTGAGGCTGCCGTATATGAGATCGCCCCCAAGATGCCGGCCAAGGCGCTGCTGCTGTCGGCTGTCGTGCCGGGCGCTGGTCAAATCTACGACGGTTCCTGGCTCAAGGCCCTGGGTTTCCTGGGCGTCGAGGCGGCCAGCTGGTATTTTTACAGCGACTACCAGAGCAAAGGCAAGGACATCGAGACGGAGTATGAAAAATATGCCGACACGAACTGGAGCGAGGCCCAATACTGGCAGGCCATTGCCTCCATGTCCGGTAAACCAGCCGGCGATATCGAAGCCCTGCGGGAGTGGGAACATCTCAATTTCAGCCATGGCCTGCATCTGACCAAGGATCAGCAGTATTACGAGATGATCGGCAAGTACAATCAGTTCAATTATGGCTGGAATGATATCTATACGACCACCCCGAGTCCGACCGACAAGATGACCTACCTCAAGGAACAGATCCGCTCCCCCCGCCGCCTCTATTATGAAACCCGACGGGATGCCAGCAATCGCAATTTCAAGCACGCTACCACATGCCTGACCGTGGTCATCCTCAATCACATGACCAGCGCCCTGGAAGCGGTATGGACCGTCAGCTGCCATAATCGGGAAATTGCGGCGGCCCAGCTCTACTTTGAGCCGCTGCAACAGGACGCGAAGCGCTATACCGCCCTAACCCTTCGCGTGGATTGGTGAGCCGCATGAAACGAATCGCCCTGCTGTTCTTCACCCTGGCCACCCTGGCCGCCGCTGCACCGGGAAACGCCAGCGGATCCGTCCCGCAAAGCACCAGCGGCCGGCCGCTGGTGGAGGGAGAGAAATCTAAAGGCAAAGCCCTGATGCTCTCCTTTCTCCTGCCCGGACTGGGAGAGCGCTATGCCGGCGCGACGACCAAGTCGCACATCTTTCTCGGCACCGAGATCAGCCTCTGGCTCGGCTATGCCGGCTTTCAGACCTATTCCGCCTGGCGGCGCGATGAGTACGAGGGCTATGCGGCCCGGCATGCCGGTGTCGATCCCAAGGGCAAAAACGACACCTATTACAGCAACATCGGCAATTATGCCAACATCGATTTGTATAATGCCGCCAAACTGCGCCAACGCAATCTCGATGACTATTACAGTGATGTCGCCAGCTATTACTGGAAGTGGGACACGGCAGCGAACAAGGCCCATTTCGATCAGCTCCGCATCTCCTCGGAGAAGGCGCGCAACCGCAGCACCTTTGTACTTGGCGCCATCCTCGCCAACCATCTCGTCAGCGCTATCGATGCGGTCTGGAGCGTGAACCGCTATAATAACCGTCTCGCCAACCGCCTGGAGTGGAACCTGCACTTTGGCGATGGTTTCATCCAGCCGCGCTGCCTGCTCTCCCTGCAAACGCACTTTTAGCAAAAAGCCGGAGAAGGCGAACGCCTCCTCCGGCTGAGCTGCTCCGGAAACTCTCCCGATTTCCCCTTATCTTTTGTCTTCACTGACCGCGGCATGCAGCAGCCGCCGCAGCCGCCAGCGGGTCATGCCCAGCCCGATCAGCGCCAGAATGGCCAGGTGCAGGAGTTCGCCACCGACATGCCGCCACTCAGCCCCCATTTGCGTGATGCGCACAAACGCCTGCAGATAAGGCGTGCATGGCATGAGCGCGCTGAAGCCACGCACCACCCCGGGCATGGCGTCCAGCGGCCAGCTGTAGCCCGAGAGCAGGAAGAGGGGGTAGGAGGTGAAAACCAGAAACTGCATGGCGACCATTTTCTTGCTGAAAAAGGAAGAAAGGAACAGGCTGAGATAGATCACGGCCAGCAGGAAGAGCGCAGTCAGAGCCGCCAAAGCCGTGATGCTGCCGCGGAACGGGATCCGGAAGAGGGCAAAGAGGACGGTGTAGAAAAAGAGGGCATAGGCCAGAAAGAGCATGAAGTAAAAGAATCCCTTGCCGCTCATCACCGCCCAGGTGCTCTTGCCGGAGAGCCGGTACAGATCCTTCAGGGTGTTATCTTCGCGTTCGCGGGCCATACTTTCAGCCAGGCCGATCAGCAAGGTCTGCTGCAGGATCATCACCAGCAATCCGGGGATGAGAAAGTCGCCATAGCTGTCGGTGGGATTAAAGAGCGCCTTTTGTTCGGCCACGAGGGGTTCGACGATCTCGCGCGCCTGCTCCGGGTTGTACCCGGCGCTCTCAAAGTAGCGCAGGCGGATGGCGCCGCCCATTGTACCGCTCACCTCATTGACCGCCTTGCTAATGTCGTTGGCGATGAGGAAGCGGCTGGTATTGAGATAGACCGGGAGATGAGCGGTGCGGCCGCTCTTGAGGTTCCGGCTGAAATCCTCGGGAATGTAAATAATGCCGTGGACGCGCATCTGCATCAAGGCTTCGCGGGCCGCGGCAAAATCGGCCACCGGTTCGGCCACGCGGACCAGCTGGTGGCTGTCGAGATAGCGGATGAAATCGCGCGCGACCTGGGAATGATCCTGGTCGACAACGGCGACCGGCACATCCCGTTCACTCTTGGGGCTGTAAATCGAGCCATAGAAAAAGGCGTAAAAAAGCGGGGCAACCAGGATCACGAGAAATACATTGGTGTCCGCATGGATGCGGCGGACTTCCCGGCGCACGACCGCCCACCAGCCGCTGATTTTGCTGCGGATCATCGCGCGCCTCCTTCCCGGTCAGAAGCGATCGGCCCCGGCGCCGGCAAATGACGGCCGCGGTAGTGCAGCACCGCCCAGCTGACCAGAACGGTGATGAGGACAAAGGAGGCCAGAATCTCGATCTCGTGGCGCAAGGCCCGCAGCGGTGCCCCCATCTGGTACACCTTGATGAATGCGGTGAGAAAGTGGGTGAAGGGCATGATCTGCGCGAAGAGTTGATGGATGCCCGGCATCCCCCAGAGGGGATAGGTATAGCCGCTGAACATGAAGGCCGGGGTGTTGATGAATACCGCAGCCTCGGTTGCCAGCATCTGGTTATGCACCAGAGTGGAGATCATCAGCCCCAGGAAGAACGATGCGGCGATAAAGAGCAGCATCAGGGCGAAGAGCTGGCCGATGGAGCCGGCCACGGGGATGTGAAAGAGCGGAAAGATGATCCCGATCAATCCGAGGGCTGTGGCGCCGTGCAGCAGCAGATGCGGCAGCGATTTGCCGAGGAGCACCGCCCCGGCGCGCCCATGGGCCATCCGGAAAAGCCCGGGAAGGGTGCCCTCATGATACTCGGCCGAGATCACCAGCACGGCCACCAGCATGATCAGCATTTGCATCAAGGCCGGAAGCAGCCCCGGCACCAGATAATTGGCATAGTTGTAGGCCGGATTGAACAGCGGCTGCGCATCGACACTGACCGGATTGGCCAAGGCTATGGCCTGCCCGGCTCCGAGACCGCGAGAACCCAGCTTTTTCATCAGGATGCCCGCGGAGATGGTGCGACTGATGGTCACCCCCTCCTTGTAAATCATATTTCCGGAGAGCAGATTGATATGGTTACGGTACACCACCATCCGCGCCGGTTCTCCTCTCTTGATATTCCGCTCCATGCCCTTCGGCAGGTAAAAGGCCCCCTGGATCCGCCCGGCGCGGATGCCCTCCTCGATCGCGGAGACCGACTGGACCTCGGCCACGATTTTGAACAGCCGGTCCGAGGCGACAGCGCGCACGATGGTGCGCGAGATCTCCGAGTGATCGCCATCGAGAACTGCCACCGGCAAGTCCTTGACCACCTCGCTCCGGTAGATGGCGGCCACCGCGAGAAAAAGAATGACCGGCAGGACAATCATCAACAGGTAGAGGCTTTTACGGCTGGCGATCCGGCGCCATTCGCGTGCCATGATACGCGCCACAGCCTGGATATATTCGTTCATAGGGATGTGCCCGATCTGCTTGGCTAAAGTGTCACCCGTGCGGTCATACCCGGCACAAGTCCGGCGATGGGTTGCTGCGGGCGCAGATGGATCTCAAGCGTCTTGAGATCGAAATCGCCCTTTTGATTGGTGGCGCGCCAGGTCGCAAAGTCCGCCATCGCCGCAATATAGGTCACTTTGAAGGGGTAACTTCCCGTGCCCAGCGCCGGGATAACGACCTCCATGACTTGATCCTTCCGGATCGAGGCCATCTGGTCTTCACGCACTTGCAGAACCACCCAGGCATCCTTCGCATCAACCAGCGTAAATACCGGATACCCCGCAGCGACCATCTCGCCGGGATCGACAATGCGCTTGTAGACCTCACCCTCCACCGGGCTCTTGATCTGGACCTCGTCCTGGTAGGCCCGCGCCTCGGCCAGCCCCTGTTCGGCCTGATGGTAGAGCGCTTCGGCCGCCTCTATCTCCTCACTGCGCGCCCCCTTGAGCACCATCTGATATCTGGCATGCGCGGCATCGAGCTGTTCCCTGGCCGCCTTGTACTGGAACTCGACCTGGTCGTGCTCCTGTGTTGAAATGACGCTGTCGCGGTAGACCGAGCTGATGCGATTCCAGGTCTTTTCCGCCAGCTCGAACTGGTGCTTTGCCGTTTCGTAGCCCTTGGCGGCCTGTTCCTTTTCTTCGGGACGGGCGCCATGACGGGCCATCTCCCATTTGGCCTGGGCGGCGGTCATCAAGGCGCGCGCCTGCTCGACCTTGGCGTCGATCTCGCGGCTCTGCAGCCGCGCCAGGACTTGGCCACGCTGAACCTGCGTGCCCTCCTGGACAAATACGCTGTCGATCCGTCCGGGAAGTTTGCAGGCGACATCCACCTCGGTACACTCGATCAAGCCGGTCAGGACGACCTTGCTTGCGGTGAAGGCGCGAATCGTCAGGGTCAACAGCGCGATCAGGGCCAGGGCGGCCGGGATCAGTAAAATGGATTTGGCGCTTGATTTCATCGGATTTCCTCCAGCCGGTATGCCGGCGGTTGATAAAGCAGGGATTCGCAACTTAATGCCGGTTCCATACGGCCAGCAACTGGTCGGGCTTGCCGGCGGCGACATAGAGATCCGCCAGAGCCGAATAATAGGCGTGCAACGAGCTCAGGCGCTCCAGAAGGATGCGCTCCTGGGCCAGACGGGCATCCACCACCTCCAACGAGGTGCCCAGGCCCGACTGGAAACGCTTGTCGTTGAGCCGGAGATTTTCATCCGCCAGCGCCAACGTGGCCGCCAGCTTGTCATAGCGCGCGCGGGCATTGGCCGCATCCCGCCATGCCTTGTTCACCCACAGATCGACCTGCTGCTGCGCATCCTTCTGGATATGCTCGACCTCGCGTTCGAGATGCGCCGACTCCTGGAGAGCATGCATCCGCTTGAAACCGTTGAACAGCGTCCAGTTGGCCTGCACGCCCACGACCCAGCGCGGCTCCAGGGCCGAGAGATACTCCGGATACATCTCATATTTGCCGAAACCGGCCACCTCCGGCAGCAATTCGGCTCGAGCTACCGCAGATTTCTGCCGTGCCGCTCGTTTTTTCATCGCAACCATTTGCAGCAGCGGCTGGTTCTCCTGGGCCGAGCGCTTCATCCCGACGAGTGAATCGGCGGCGGCGTTGAACACCAGACTGTCGGCAGCCACCAGCGGGGAGGTGGACTCCATCCCGAGGGTATTGGCCAGCGATATGCGCGCCAGCTCGAGTTTGTTCTGGTCATCGAGGAGATTGCGCTCGGCATCGGCCACGGCCACTTCCGCCCGCAGCAGATGGTAGCGGGCGATGAGGCCTTCGTCAAAGAGACGCTGGGCATCCTGGCGATGGCGCTGCATTCCCGCCAGCACGTCGGTGCGCGTGGCAACGACCTGCTGCAGCAGGGCCACGGTGAAATAGGCGCTCGCCGCCTGCCGGAGAACCTGATGGCGCGTCTGGACGAGCTCGGCGGACGCGGCCTCCTCCTCCGCAGAGGCATATTTTTTGGCGGCGATCAATTTGCCGCCCATGAAAAGCGGCTGCACCCCGACCAGGGCGGCGCTGGGATAGTCCTGCTTTTTGAGAGTCTCCGAGAAGGGCGGCAGCAGGCCATCCAGCGTTGCCGTATACTTTTGGTTCAGGGCCTGGCGCTGCGCGGCGCCGAGAGGGGCCTGGCCCTGGAGCAGCGTATAGATGTTGGCCATCTCGGTCTGGTTTCCGGCCTGGATGGTGATGATGGCCTCACGAATGGGATCGAGGTCGATGGCGAGCGGCTCGTCGAGGTGATTGTAGCTCGCCTGCACCCTGGCGCTCGGGAGAAAGTTACCCCAGGCGGACTTGTTGGCCTGTCGCTTTTGCTGGAGGCGCTCTTCGTACTGGCGGATGCGCTCATTGCCGCGCAGCGCCGCCTGGATCGCCTCCTCGAGAGTCAGCGATTGCGCGGGAAGCAGCGACGGCAGGAGCAGAGCCGCCAGAAGAGTGACGATACTTGGTTTGATCAACGACATGGGAGTGGACTCCGGATTAATAATGAATATTTCTACATTAATAAAGTGACGCTGTTCGGCCCCCGCCGGGCCGGTGCTGGTGCGTGCGAACGGTTGCGGATTTGAGTGGTCGGGGCCATGTGCGCACGGGGCAGCGCAGGCGAGGTCAGGTACCGTCGCTATCGCGCACCTGGATGCCCTTGTGCACGATGGTTTTTACTTCCTGGCAGATGCCAGTGAGGGAGATCTGTTCGGGATTCTGGGCCCATTGGTGGATCAGGTAACGGATGCCGCCAAAGAAAAAGAGCCGGGTGATCCGGAAGTCGATATCCTGGCGGAAGATGCCCTGCTCCGTGCCTTCGATCAGGATCTCCTGGGCGATGGCGAGGAAGCGTTCATAATAGGGCATAAAGGCGTTGTCCTGATGGAGCAGGAGGTGGTTCTGCTCGTTGACAAAAACCAGGGCCAGGGCCGGCTTGTTGATAAAGAGGCCAAAGATGGAATCGAAGAGCCGGTCCAGTTTTTGCGCGGGCTCGAGATCCAGGCGCAGTGTCAGGGTCTCGATCTCCGCGGCGAGGCGCTTCCAGAGATCGTGGAAGATGCGGTCGAGGATCTCCTCTTTGCTGGCGAAGTAGAGATAGACGCTGCCAGTGGCCACGCCCGCCTGATCGGCGATGGTGGACATCCTGGTTTTGTGATACCCGTTTTCGGAGAAAAGCAGGATGGCCGCCTGGAGGATATCCTGCTCCTTGTTGCCTTCTTTGGTGCGCATGCAGTGGTTCTCAGTATTGTGAATAATGAATCATTTGTCAATATACGACAATTCGGGGCCAAATCAAAGGATTATTCTTGGCTTTTTTAACTTCTTGTTTGTATATTGAACAGCCGGCCCGCGCCGGGCCTCCTGCTGTATTTACCAATCGAGGAAAGGAAGAATTCATGCGTCGCGCTCCCACCCTGATCCTGCTCGCGGCCGCCCTGCTTTTTTCTTTGGCGTCTGCCGCCTTCAGCTATGAAACACTCCCCGACGGCCTGCTCCTCCATCTCGACAAAAAGCTGGCTTCCGGGACCGCCCGTCTCAAGATCGAGGTCTGCGGCGACGAACTCATCCGCGTCGTCGCCTCACCGGCTGATACCTTTTCGGCCCGGCCCAGCCTGATGCGCGTGCCGCTGCGCGAAGCCGTCCCGGCCTGGCGCGTCAAAGAGCGGGGCCTCTACCTCGAAGTGACCACCGCCAAACTCCGCGTCCGGGTCCACAAGACCACCGGGGCCGTCTCTTTTTATGACCGCACCGGCAAGCTGATCCTGGCCGAGCGCGCCAACGGTCGCATCTTCACCCCGGCGGTGGTCATGGAAGAGCAGGCCGACCACATCCAGCAGCTCTTCCATTCGCCGGCCGATGAGGCCTTTTACGGCCTCGGCGAGCAGCAGAATGAGATGATGAACTACAAAGGACAGGATGTCGATCTTTTTCAGCTCAACATCCTCGACGTCAATCCCTTTCTGGTTTCGAGCAGGAATTACGGGCTGCTCTGGGACAATACCTCGCAGACCCGGTTCGGTGATACCCGCGATTTTCAGCAGCTCTCCGGACTCAAACTCTATGACCGGAAGGGGCTTGCCGGCGGCCTCAGCGCCGAGTATTTCCGCAACACCGATTTCACCAACCTCTTCACCGAGCGCACCGAACCGCGCATCGCCCACGAATTCATCGATGTCAACGATTCCTATCCCGACGGGTTCAAGGAGCAGGTCGGCAGCGTGCGCTACTCCGGGCTGATCGAAGCGCCGGAGAGCGGCGAGTTCAAGTTCCGCCTCTATGCCTCCGGTTTTTACCGGATGTGGCTGGACGGCAAACTGGTCGCCGACGGCTACCGCCAGAACTGGCTGCCCTGGACCACCCTGCCGCGCCTGCAGATGATCGCCGGCAAACGCTATGATCTCCGCATCGAATGGATTCACATGGGCGGCTATATCGGCCTCACCTATCTGCCCCCCGACCGGATCACGCCGCCGAACAGCCTCTCGCTGTGGTCCCAGATCGGCGATCAGATCGACTATTATTTCGTCCATGGCCGCAACCTCGATGAGGTGATCCATGGCTATCGCACCCTCACCGGACATGCGCCGATGATGCCCAAATGGGCCCTCGGCTTGTGGCAAAGCCGCCAGCGCTACACCTCGCAGGAGGAGATTCTCTCGGTCGTCCGGGAGTTCCGCGCCCGCAAGATCCCCTTCGACAATATCGTCCTCGACTGGTTCTACTGGAAGGAAGACCAGTGGGGCAGCCATGAATTCGATCCCGCCCGTTTCCCCGATCCCAAAGGCATGGTCGACCAGCTCCACCGGGATCTGCACACCCAGATCATGATCTCGGTCTGGCCCAAATTCTACATCGGCACGGCCAACTATCAGGCCTTCGCGGACCGCGGCTGGCTCTATCCCCGCAACGTCCAGGTGAAAGAACGCGACTGGGTGGGCCCGGGCTACACCAGCTCCTTCTATGACCCCTATCGCCCTGAGGCGCGCCAGCTCTACTGGGATCAGATCAATACCCATCTCTTCAGCAAGGGCTTCGATGCCTGGTGGCTCGACGCCACCGAACCGGACATCCACAGCAACCTCTCGCTTGAGGAGACCCGGCGGCGTATTGGCCCGACCGGACTGGGCTCCTCTTCGCGTTACCTCAACAGCTACACCCTGGTCCATTCGGGCGGCATTTACGAGCATCAGCGCGAGACCCGGCCGGACCAGCGGGTCTTCATCCTCACGCGCTCGGTCTTCGCCGGCCAGCAGCGCTATGCTGCCGCCACCTGGAGCGGCGATATCGTCACACGGTGGTATGATCTCAAGGCGCAGATCTCCGCCGGGCTCAATTTCAACCTCTCCGGTGTGCCCTGGTGGACCATGGATATCGGCGGTTTCTCGGTCGAGCCGCGCTTTGAACGCAATGTCAAGCCCGAGGACCTCGAGGAATGGCGCGAGCTCAATGCCCGCTGGTTCCAGTTCGGAACCTTTGTGCCGCTGCTGCGCGTCCATGGCGAGTATCCCTATCGCGAAATGTTTAACATTGCTCCGGCCGGGCACCCGGCCTACCAGGCCATGCTCGCCTACGATCAGCTGCGCTACCGCATGCTGCCCTACATTTACTCCCTGGCCGCACAGGTGACCCTGCACGACTATACCTTCATGCGCGCCCTGGTCATGGATTTCCCCGGGGACCTGAAGGTCCGCGCGATCGGCGATCAATACATGTTCGGTCCGTCGATCCTGGTCAATCCGGTCACCACCTACATGGCGCGCACCCGCATGCTCTATCTCCCGGCCGGCACCGGCTGGTATGCGCTCAAGTCGGGGCAATTCATCGCGGGCGGGCGCGAGATTACCGCGGATGCGCCGTTGAGCGAGATCCCGTTGTACGTGCGCGAAGGGGCGATCCTCCCCTTCGGCCCGGAGCTGCAGTATGTGATGGAAAAACCCGCCGATCCCATCCGCCTTTATGTCTATACCGGCCGGGATGGCTCGTTCACCCTCTATGAGGATGAGGGGATCAATTACAACTATGAGCAGGGGCAATATGCCACGCTTCCGATCACCTGGTCGGAGAAGGAGCGCAAGCTGACCCTGGGCGCGCGTCAGGGCGAATTCCCCGGCATGCTCCGCGAGCGCACCTTCGAGATCGTCTGGGTCAGCGAACAACATCCGATGCCGCTCGATTTCGCGGCGGTGCCCTCCGCCACCGTCCGCTATAGCGGTGCGGCCACGACCGTCCCCATGAACCCGTGAAGAAGAGGAACACCATGAAAATCCCGCGCAAGATGGCCATCTCTCTCTCATTTGCCCTGCTGGCGGCGTTGGCCGCCCTAGCGAGCGGCTGCGCCGGCCCCGCGGCGCCGTCGCGCCGTATCGAGCGATTCACCAAGGCATGGAAATTCAACCTCGGAGATCTTCCCGGCGCCCAGGAACCCGGTTTCGCCGACAGCGGATGGCGCACCCTCGACCTGCCGCATGACTGGAGCATCGAGGGGAGCTTCGACCAGAATAATCCCGCTACCACCGGTGGCGGCGCCTTGCCGGGCGGCATCGGCTGGTACCGCAAGAGCTTTGCGCTGGCGTCAGGCGACTCGGGCCGCAGCATCTTTATCGATTTCGACGGCGTCTACCGCAACGCCGAGGTCTGGATCAATGGCCATTACCTCGGCAAGCGGCCCTACGGCTACAGCTCGTTCCGTTACGAGCTCACCCCGTGGCTCCGGTTCGGCGCCCGTGCCAATCTTGTGGCCGTGCGCGTCGACAATTCGCAGCAGCCCAATTCCCGCTGGTATTCCGGCTCGGGCATATATCGCAATGTCTGGCTGACCGTCACCGGGCGCATCCACGTCGATCATTGGGGCACCTGGGTCTCCACGCCGGTGGTTTCGGCGGAAAAGGCGGAGATCCGGCTGCAGACGCGGGTATGCAATGCCACGGAACAGGCGCAGCAGGTGACGGTGGAGACCGATATCGTCGATCCTGCCGGCAAGAGGGTGGCGACCCTGCGCGATGAAAAGAACCTGCAGCCGGGTGCGGCGGCCACGGTCGAGCAGAAAACGGCACTACCACAGCCTGCGCTCTGGTCGGTGGCCAGCCCGGTCCTTTACCGCGCGGTCACCCGGATCCGGGCGCAGGGCGGGGAAGAGGATCGCTGCGAGACGAGCTTTGGCATCCGCAGCTTCGTTTTCGATCTCGAGAAGGGATTTTCCCTCAACGGTGTGGCGATGAAACTGCTTGGTGTGTGCAATCACCACGACCTCGGCTGTCTGGGCGCGGCGGTCAATGAGCGCGCCCTCGAGCGGCAGCTCGAGCTGCTCAAGGCTATGGGCTGCAATGCGATCCGCACCTCGCACAATCCTCCGGCCCCCGAGCTGCTCGATCTCTGCGACCGGATGGGATTTCTGGTGATGGACGAGGCCTTTGATATGTGGAAGATGGAGAAGAATCCCTTCGACTATCATCTCGACTGGGATGAATGGCACCGCCGCGATCTCGAAGATCTGATCCTGCGCGACCGCAACCACCCGAGTGTAGTGTTGTGGAGCATTGGCAATGAGATCCCCGAGCAGTGGGACGACAGCGGCACCGCCATGGCGCAGGAGCTGGCCGGCATCGTCCGCGGCTTCGATCCGACGCGGCCGATCACCTCGGCCTGTAATGATCCCTCCTTGCAGAACCGCCTCATCCGTTCCGGTGCCCTGGACATTGTCGGCCGCAATTATCATGAGAAGGACCTGCCGAACTTCCCGAAGCAGTACCCGGGACTGAAACTGGTCGCCAGCGAGACCAACTCGGCGATCGCCACGCGGGGATCCTACGACATGCCCTCCGACTCGGTGCGGATCTGGCCGATCGAATGGAACAAAATCGGGCCGATGAATCCCGATCTGACCTGTTCTGCCTATGACAACTGCCACGTTCCCTGGGGTTCCACCCATGTTGATACCTGGCGGATCGTACGGGATTCTCCTTTCGTCTCCGGCATATTCATCTGGACCGGCTTTGACTATCTGGGCGAGCCAACGCCCTATCCCTGGCCGGCGCGGAGCTCCTATTTCGGCCTGATCGATCTCGCGGGCTTCCCCAAGGATGGCTATTACTTTTACCAGGCGGAATGGACCAAAGCTCCGATGCTGCACCTCTTTCCGCACTGGAACTGGAAGCCTGGTGAACTCATCGATGTCTGGGCCTATACCAACCAGGAAGAGGTGGAGCTTTTCCTGAACGGAACCTCCCTGGGCAAAAAGGTCAAGACTGCCGCTACCTTCCAGCTGGTCTGGCGGGTGCCATGGACGGCGGGCACGCTCAAGGCCGTGGCCTACAAGGGCGGAGTCCCGGTGCTCGAGGAACGCGTGCAGACGGCCGGCGCTGCGGCCAGGATCGTGCTGACGGCCGACCGCGCCCGCATCAAGGCCGACGGCCGCGATCTCTCTTTTGTCACCATCGATATTGTCGATGCCAACGGCGTGCTGGTACCGCGTGCGGATACTCTGGTCAAGTTCTCGCTGCAGGGACCGGCAACCATTGCCGGCGTTGACAATGGTCTGCAAACCAGCATGGAGTCCTTCAAGGCCGACCAGCGCAAGGCCTTCAACGGCAAGTGTCTTTGTGTGGTCCGGGCGAACGAGCAGGCGGGCACGATCGTGCTGACCGCCCGTGCGGAGGGATTGCAGGAGGGAGTTGTGGAGATTCGCAGCGAGTAGGTTGTGCGGGCCGTACCTGCGGAAGCCACAGCCCCTATTCATCTGGCGCCCACCCGGATTATGCTGGCAGGCGCAAATGCAACCTTTGACTGCAGCTCCGCAAGCCGCAGCCCCTGTTCATCTGGCGCCCACCCGAATTACCCGGGTGGGCGCACGCGTTTAGGGCCTTACCGGACCAGCAGCATCTTGCGCGTCGCGGCCCGGCTGCCCGCCTCGAGCCGGCAGAGGTAGAGGCCGCTGCTGAGCCGGCTGGCGTCGAAGGCGATGCGATGCACGCCCGCTTGCTGTACACTGCCATCGAGCAAAAGCGCGACCTCACGGCCGTTCAGGTCGAGGACGCGCAGGTGCACCGGACTCTCACGGGGTAGTGCGTACGAGATCATCGTCCGGGCGTTGAAGGGATTGGGATAATTCTGGCCGAGATCAAAGTGCTCGGGGGCGCCGGCCGGCGCGGAGGTCACGCCGGCGGCAGGGCTGCTGATGAGCACATATTGCACCGAGAGCGGCGGTGAGGAAAAGCGGATGCCGCCGCCCGTTTCATAGGCCAGAGCCGGCAAATGAGCCAGTCCCTCGACCGGTCCCCAGGCTGCTCCGGATGGTCCGGTGCCATTGACCGTGACCTTTTGGGCCCACTGTTCGTTGCTTGTTCCTGTGAGCGAATAAAGATAATAGCGGTCGCCCGGCTGGAACTCTTGCGGCGACAGCTCCAGGGTTTGTTCCGTGGCGCCCTTGTTGACGATCACGACCGCCAGCTCGCCGGAGGCAAAGGTGGTGGCATAGGAGAGGATATCGCTGCTGCCGCTGACCGACGATTTGACGCTGTGGTCCCCGGTGAAATGCTGCAGGTAGTAGAGATAAAAAAAGTCGGGGCGCGGACTCCAGGCCGGGATGGCGGCATTGGCGCCTTTATAGAACATCCCGCCCGACTCCCAGTGGACGAGCAGCCAACGGGCGGACATGCCAAAGTTGTTCTGGATCATTTCGCAGGTCAGCACGACGGCTTGCATGCCGTTGGCGATGGAGGTTGCGGCCTGGGGGTGATCGACCATGTTCCATTCCGTCAGTGCGACAGGTTTGCTGAAGGCTTGTTGACGGGCGATATCCTGACGGATAAAGGTGATGTTTTTCTTGATCTCATTGCGCGCCAGGTCGATCTGGCTTTTGGCCATGCTCACGCCCGTGCTGCCGAAATAGTTATGCATCACATAATAATCAGCGGCATCTCCAACCTCCCGCAAGAATCCCTCATTCCAGGTCCGGTCCGCGATATTCCAGCTCGTTGTGCCATCATAGTGCAGGATCTGTCCGCCGATGTAAATGGTTTCGTCCAGTTCAGCCGCGGCAGCGCGCATGGAATCGGCGAAGATCCTGAAGTGACGTCCATATAAGGCCCCGGTGATGATTTTGGGTTGGCCGTCCTTGTTGCGCGTGGTATCGATTTGCCAGCCCGCCTCCCACGGACCGGCGTTCTCGTTGCCGATTTCCCAGAATCGGGTGCGGCCGGCATCATGACGGACCCATTCGGCGGCGAGATGGGCGGCTTCTTCCGCTGGTTTGTCGCCGAGGCCATAGCGGGCATAGCCATAATTGATGGTGATCAGTCCCTGAGTGGCGTTGACCTGATCGCGCAGCGAATAGTAGTTGGCCACCGTGGTCGTCCAGCTATTCACGCCGTATTGCGGCGAGAGGGCAATCGGCGCGCCGTTGTTGGCGCCATCGGGGATGGTGGAGGGCAAGTGGCCCGGATCGCCATTCCAGAAAAAGATATCGCCCCAGCTGCCGCCCGGATAGCGGATCAGGGTGGGGGCGAGCTTTTGCATATGGCCGATGAGCACCTTGTTCATCACATCATTGCCGACCCAGGCGGCCAGGGCATTGCCGAAGATATAGGGCGAAACCCGGGCGAGGGTGTCGCGGGTGGAGATGGTAATGGTCACCCCCGGAGATACCGCAGTTTTTACCGCGGTTTGGGACGGCGGTAGCATCGCGGTTCGCGGCAGAAAATCCTCGAGAAAACAATTGCCCGCCGTCTGCGCACCGAGCATCGTGCCGCCTGCGAGCACAAGGAGAGTCACCGCCCTGGAGATCTGAACATGCATGCATGATCCTCATAAAGTCGATGTTCAACAAAAAGGCCTGTGGGGGAACCACAGGCCTTGGCTGGGTTGTAGCGGGAGGCTCACCGGCCGGCGGCCATCCCCATATCAACCTTGTACACCGTCCACTCCTCCCCCGCGGTATCATCCCCGCAAATCATATAGAGGTAGTTTCCGGTGCCCCACGCCAGGTGCTTGCAGTAGGGATTGAGAATCCCTTTATAGTAAAAGTCCATCTTGCCCGTAGCCGGAGAGTAGCTCAGCAGCGGGTCAACGGCATCCGTTGCCAGCAGCAGGGTGCCGTCCGCGGCGAAAGAGATCGCCTTGAGGGTACGGCCAGCAGATGCGCTGGCGGTGGAGAGATCGACCACCAGTTCCTGCACGCCGACGCTGCCCTTGTCGCCGATGGCATGGCGGAAGATCTTGACCGGATCTGCGGCCGTCGCGCGGACGGCGACGTATACAGCGCCATTATAGCAGCGGATGGCGAGAATCTCCTGGGTGGCATAAAAGCCGGCCGAGATCGACGTGGTGGCCAGATCGAAGGGAGTCACCACCAGGTCGGTACGGGTGCCGCCTGAGAAGCAATAGCCGCTGGCGTCGAAATCGAGAAACCTGACGACTTTTCCTGAGGGGAGGTTGACCCAGCGGGCGACCGTGCCGGTGGCTACATCCAGACGGTCGATCGCACGGTTGTTGCCAGCCAGATAGAGGTTGCCATCCGGGCCGATGCTGGCATCGTACGGCACGCGCAGGGCGGTGCCGGTATTGCTCTTGTCGCCGCCCGGGGTGATTTTCTGGATGTAGCGGGTGTTGGTCTCGACGACGTAGAGATTTTCATTGGCGTCGACCGCGGTCACGGCCAGGGGCAGGTCTTCGTTAAACATGCCGACGCGGCCGACCACCCCGTCGATGCGGTAGGGCTGGGCATATTGGGCGGTCAGCAGGGCCTTGTTGGAGACGACCTTGACCTGACAGGCCTCGGTGGCCAGTTTGGGCCGGCGCACCTTGATGAAGGTATCCGAGTATTCTACGACATCGGCCTTGACATCGTCAAAGAAGACGCCATTATAAAGATAGCGGTAGCTGGTGTCCTTGTCCGAGCTTTGGATGGTCAGGGTGTCGATCGCCCCGGTGAAGTTGGCGCCATGGATGGTGATATAGTTCACGCCCGCGACAGCGGCGGCCGGGTCGATGGCGGAGATCGTGACGGCAGCCGTGCTGGGCGCCGGTTCCTCCCACTTGGGTTCGGCCACATCGAATTCGCATCCGGCCATGAACAGCCCTGTTGCCGCCAGCAGGAGGGTCACAAAATGCAAAATGGTGCGAGGTTTCATCATGGTAATCTCCTTGGCCTTGTTTACAGTGAGATCCGGGCGGTCATGCGCTGGACTTTATCGAAGACCCCGTAGGGGGTATAGGCGTAATCGAAGGCAAAGCCGGCCTTGTAGACGCCGAGTCCGAACGAAAAGCCGCTGTTCTCATCGCTGGCGGAGACATATCCGCCGCGCAAGGCGAATGTATTCATGATCCGGTAATCCAGGCCCACCTTCACCTGCTCGGGATGGTCGCGATAGTGGCTGGCGTCAACGCTCATCACCAGGGTCTGATGATAGGGGACCTCCCTGAAAAGATCCATGAGGTTCATCGAGATGCCAATGGTGAAGACCAGGGGCAGCTGGAACTGCTCATAGACGTACTGGATTTCCTTGGAGAAGTTGCGCACCGACATGCCGAAGACCAGGCTCTTGACGCCCGTCTTGAACTGGGTGCCAAAGTCAAAGACCAGGGGATTGAGGCGATTGGTGCCGGTGGCTGTCGAATCCTCATAGCCGATGATGGCATGGGTCGAATCATTGTAAATCGGGATATTTTTCGATTCATTGGGGATCCTGCTGTCGCCCAGATCCTGATGGGCCAGCCGCACCTGCCCGCCGACGCTGAAACGGTCGGTCAGGGCCTTGGCGTAGCCGATGCCCACGGCATAGGCGTTGAGATCAAAGAGGCCCGTTTCCTCGTATCCCTTGAGATTGCCCGGGTCCTTGCTGACGATGGTGCCGATGAAGCTGCCGAAATCGGCATATTGCAGGCTCATGCCAAAGACGCCGTATTTGCCCTGGGCGGGATTGAGGGCCAGGCCCACGGTATAATGCCGGATGTCGGCGATCCATTCGTTATTGCTGAGCGAGAGGTCGGCGCGTTTTTCCATGTTCGCCATCCCCGCCGGGTTGAAAAAGAGAGCACTGGAGTTCATGGGCAGGCTGGTCATCGCCCCGGCCATGGCGGCTCCCTGGGCGTCGGAGACGACACTCAGGAATTTGAAACTGGTTTGCGCCAGTTTCTGATTGTCCTGGGCATTTCCACCGGTGGAGGAGAGCAGGACCAGGGAAATCCCGAACAGGAGGAGTGCGGTTATTTTCTTCATCTATCTGCTCCCTTTATCGAATAATGACGAACTTGCGGAAGGTCGATTGCCCGGCGCTGAAGATCTTGTCCCCCTTCTGGTAGATCACGTCGCCCTGCTTGTAGATCGTCTTGAGGTTTTCATCGGTGATGTCATAGCGCGCGACGCGGTCGTCGGTTGCGTAAATATCCTCGGTCACCTCGACATAGAGAATATAAATGCCGCTGACGACGATCTGGTTCGAGGAGGTCTTGGAGTCCCAGGGCTCGTCGCCGGAGCCATTGGTGTGCTGGGTCTCCCAGATCAGGGTGCCATCGTCGGTGAAGATTTTCAGCTTGCATTTGGGCGGTATGCCATAGAACATGATCCGGTCATAAGGGCCGACTTCGCCGAACTGCCACTTGCGGGAGCGGATATCGTAGGGATTCGGGACGACGCGTACTTCAGCGAGCAGATCGCCAGCGGGGCGGAGGAGGTTGGCCGCCACCGAGGTCATCGTCAGAAAGCGGCTGCTGTAGAGGGGAACGCCCGGTTTGACGTCGTTCTGCGTCCCGTCATCCTTGGACTGGATATAGTAATAATAGTTAAATCCGCGCGTTGCCGAGGTGTCATCATAGCTGTGCACGACGTCAGCGGCACTGCATTCAAAGATCTTTTCATACACCGCGCGGTAATCCTTGACCAGCCCTTCCGAACGGTAGATCACATAGCCGTTGAAATGCGGGGTCTTGTCGGCGTTGTCGGCCCAGGTCAGGCTGATGGCGTCGCCACCCGAGGCGACGGTGAAAGCGGCCGGCGCCGGCGGCGGCTGGGGGATGTTATAGCCGGAACGGAAATTGGCGCGGGCGTTTTTGTAGGTCTGCAGGGTGGAATCGACACCCGAAAAGACCCAGGCCTTCTGGTATTCCGAGACGCTCGAGGTGGTTGCGCCGTTCGGTTTGACCAGGGTGGGGGTGCCGGTACCGGCGAAGTACTGATACCAGTTGGCGCCCACCTCGCGGCATTTCTCCCAGCTCAGGCCGTTCATGCCCTCAGCAAAAATGATGTGGATGCTGTCGCCGGGGGCGAGGGTATAGGGGCCATAGCCCTGGCCGTACATGCCGCCCGAGGGATGGAGCGGATCGGTGTTCAGCCAGTCCGCATAATAGCGGCCGTCGCCGACGGCTTCCCAAAGCGATTTTTGCAGATGGCCCTCGGTCATAACGGTCCAGCGCAATTTCATCGCCGTTTCATCATACTGGCTCTGCGGATTGGTCGTTGTGGAGCCATCCGCGTTGAAATAGTTCACCGTGGCGGGCTGACCGTAATCGTCGACGTTGAACAGGGCGCCGGGACCCTTGGAGGCGAGCAAGGTGACGCAGCCGGCGAATTTGGCCGCGCCCAGCAGCCCATCGAGATTCGGGCCGCCTCCGGTCTGCTTCGGGCAACCCCAATCATAGTCGTAACCGAGGCTGGTGACGGCGTTGCGCGTGCCATAGCTTCCCTTGAGGGGGCTGTAAAAGGCATAGAAGCCGCGCAGGCTGTCAGGGCGGGAGCGATAGGGGGGACCGAAGTCGTGGGCCACCGTGCTGGAGCCCCATTCCATGCCGAAATCGCCCCAGGCCGAGCTGTAGCCGTTCGAGCAGACCCCGTTCATAGCATAGCGGTAACCGAAATAGACCCAAAAGTTCTTGAGCGTCTGGGTGTTGATCTCACCCTTGGTATTATAGATGCCGGTATTCTTGAATATATAGTCGTGGATGAAATAGCTGTCGTGGTTTTGCTGGACGAAGCCGAGCACCTTTTTGGTGACCGAGACGCCCATGGAGGTATTATAGCGGATGACGACCATGCGGTCGCTGGGGAGGTTGGGATCGACCTCATCCAGGACATCATAAAGGCTGTTGGAGGAGCCGCTCTGGTTGTCGACGATCACCTTGGGAGGTTCCTCGCGGCCGATCAGTTTGATGCTGGTTGAAAAGATCATCGACGCCTGGTTGTCGGTATCGTAGCGCGGCCCGGAGCCGATGACCTTGACCGATTTGGTTTTTTTCTCGACCGGATCGTAAAAATCAGTGGCCCCCATCCAGACCGACTTGGCGCGGGTGGCGTACTGGTCGTCGCCGTACTGGGCGGGCCAGGCGAGAAAATTGGTCGTCGTGAAGGGATAGAGTTCGCACTCGTTGCCGAAATCCATAAAAAAGCACTGGAGCTGGCCCACGCGGATCCACTCGAGATCCTGGGCAGCGGTCGTATTCAGGCTGCCGGCCAGCAGCAGGGCGCAGAATGCCAGCAGCAGGGGCAAAAGTCTGGTTTTCTTTTTATTCATCGTGCATTCCCATTCGTTAGGTTGGTGGCCGGCCATCAATCGATATCGAAGGCGAGACGAACGCCGAAGGTGATGGTCCGCGGATTCAGGAACCAGTAAGTGGAGGGATTGGGCATATCAATGTAGGCCCTGTCCTCGATGGCCTGGTCCACCTTGGTCTGCTCGACCTTGGCCCAGCGATCCTTGATCTCGGGGATCGAGATGTTGTCGGTGTAATACCAGTAGGCATCCGAGGACTTGTCGAAATACCAGGCGCGGTTGGAGGAGGGGATCGAGTTAAAGTCGACTCCGTTCTCCATCGGCTGCCAGGCTACCCCGGGCTTGCGGTAATCGCCGAATTTGTCATCACCGGGAATATTGTTATAGGCATCGCTTTTGGGTAGATGCAGGGACTTGCGGTAGTTCAGATCACCGGTGTTATTGAGGCGCCGGGTGTTGAAGAGGTTGTTGATGTCAGCAAAAACCTGCAGATTGATCTTGTTGATCTGGATGGCCTTGCTCAACCGCAGCGTGGCGTCAAAGTAATCCAGGTACTGGATATTATTCTGGATCTTGTTGTTGGTGTTGTTGTTAAAGCTGGTCGTGCCGGCATTGTTGGGATTGTAGGTCGTCCAGCCGCCCTGGTTCCAGCGCAGCAGGATGTTGGCGAGCACATCGCCAAAGATCGCATGGTTGAACACGGCCGGCCCAAACTGCCGCGGGGTCGCAAAGGTCAGATTGGCGCGCGCGAACGGAGAGGGCACCGAGCGCGTCTGATAAATATTGACGGTGTTTTCATCATAATCCTGCTGCGACTTGGGATCCTCGAAAACATAATTCTCACCAAAGGCGCCGTTGGAGGTCGCCTGGTAGGTGTAATTCAGGAATCCATAGAACCACCGTCCCGCCGATTTGCGCAGGGTCAACTCGAAGCCGCGAATATCCGAGTAGGCCGTGCTCGTCGTCACTGTGTAGGCGGTACCATAGGCCGGGCGGTAGGAGGTGGTGTTCTGCTGGTCGCTGATGTCGCGGTAAAAGGCCGCCAACTGCAGCAGGATCTGGCCGTCAAAGAGATCGTGATCGTACCCCAGCTCGTAGGCGATAGTCTTGGCCAGGGTCAAATTGGGATCGCCAAAACGAACCAGGGTATTGTCGGAAGAACGGTCGAAGCGGTACTGGGACTCGTAGGTCGGCATCTGCTTGAAATGACCATAGTTGAAGTAGAGCTTGGAACGGTCGGTGATGGGATGGGAGATGCCCAGACGCGGACTGAGCTGCCACTGGCCTTTGGCCTTGGTCAGGGGCAATTCTGCGGTTTCCGTATATTTATAGGAGTAGAACAGGGCGTTGAAGGGATCCAGCGCCCACCAGTCGGTGCGCGAGTTGCTATAGTCGAGCCGCAGGCCGGCATTCAGGATGAAGCCCTTGGTCTCAAGCTTGTCCTGGAGATAAAAGGCAGCCCGGATCGGGAAATCGCGCATCTTGATCTGGTTGTCGTATTGCAAGCCGCCGCTTTGCATGCGGATATAGCCATAGTTGAGGTTGAGGTCGTTGTAGACGAATTCGACGCCGCTCTTGACCAGATTGTTGAAATTGACCTGGCTGGTCAGGTCCGCCTTAAGCGTGGTCGCGCTGACATCGGATTTGTCGCGGGCGAGAGCGTTCTGGTTGCCTTCATTGATGCCGCTGACGATGCCGTCGATGCCGTAAAACACGCCATAGGGGGTGGCGGTGGAAAAGTAGCCCGGGATGATCTCGGTGGTTTTGGAGGTATCCCGCATCGAGGGCGAATGGGTATCATAATTGCGCTGGAAATACTCCGCCGATACCTCATAATAGGTCGATTTGTTCAGCATGTGGGTCAGTTTGGCGGAGAGAGCATGGTGGGTGCGGTCGGCAAGGCCGTAGGTCCAGTCGCTGTACATATTGAAGAGGGCATAGCCGCCCGTGCCGAGGGTAGTGCCGGCGAGCTCGTAAGGCCACTGCTTGTAGGTGGTCTCCGAGGCGCGGTTGCCGGCCATGGTGCTGATTTTTCCGGAGAGGCCGGAGATGCGCAGCTTGAGGGCATCGCTGATATCGGAATTGACGACGATGCGGGCATCATAATCCCGATAATCCGGCCGGGTGCTCGGCCAGATCAGCAGACTCTTCTGGCCGCGATAGGAGGCGAAAAAGCGCAGGTTGCCCAGCATTTTCGAAACCAGCGGCACCGGACCGCCGACGCCGCCATCGATCTCATAATCCGGCTCATCATTGATCTGGCGCTTGCGGGTATAATACTGGAAAACCCGTTGCGCCGCCAACGGCGTCAGATCGTTGCTGGGATCGTTGTCGGTGCAGAGCTGCTGCGACACCGCGTTCCAGCCCTCGAACTCGAGATACTTGGACTGCGTGTAGGTGTCCCAGGCGCCACTGGTAGTGCCGGTCCAGCAGACGGCGTCGTCATAGAAGGGGCGCAGCCAGTAGGATTGCGTCGAATTGACATCGGGCATGTCTGATCCGTGGAAATACTTGCGCGTCGGCGGTGTCAGACGCAGATTAAGGCTGCCTGAATAACCCTTGGCCTTGCCTTCATTGGTGACGACGTTGACGATACCGGACTGCACCTGGCCGTATTCCGCATTAAATCCGCCGCGTTCGACGGAAATCTCGCGCACCGTGCTCAGAGCGACCTTGGTCAGCGCCTGGTTGTTGCGTGGATCGCGCATGGTCACACCATCGACCATAAAGAGGGCTTCATCGAGGCCGACCCCGCGGATATTGGTGCCGTCGATACCGGCCTGCATGCCCATGACGTCGGTGACATTGGCGACCGGCAGGCTCTTGAGCTCCGCGCCGGAAACCGCCACGACACTGGTCGCCACGTCCGGCTTGATCAGCGGCCGTTCGGCGACCACTACCACATCGCCGATCTCGATCGCTTCCTGGACCATGGCGACATCGATGCGTGCGGTCTGGTCAATATAAACCCGGACGTCATGGACGATCGTCTTCTGATGCCCCAGGAAGGTCACTTGCAGGGAGTAGGTCCCGGGCGGGACCTCAAGAATGGTGTACCGTCCGCTGAGATCGGTCACTGCACCCAGGCGTGTGCCGTTGACGAGAATGTTGGCCCCGGGCAGGGTTTCTCCCGTCGCCTTTTCGGTCACGGTACCGGCGATCTTGCCGGTCGTACCCGAAAAGAGCGTACCCGCCAGCATGAGCGACAACAGCAAAATCCATCCCAGCAGGTTGTTCGGTAGTTTCATGTTCCTTACCTCCAGGAAATGATAAATAGGAATTGAATCGAATGGTTTATTGCGTTATATTTTCCCGTGCATCCGGCACGGATCCCCTTCATGGAGAATACGATGAAAAAAAAAGAGCGCCAGGCCGCCCTCCGGGCCATCGATCCCCGGCGAAAACGGCTCTTCACCTTGCTGCTCGTTGCCTTGCCCTTTCTCTTCCTGGGCTTGATCGAGCTTTTCCTGCGCACGATCGATTTCGGCCCTGACCTGGCCCTCTTTGCCCGGGAACATTGGGCCGGCCGCGACTGGTATACCCTTAATCCCGGCTGCAAGGACCGCTATTTCAGCCGCACCTCGTTTACCCCGGATCCTTCACCGGAGTATCTGGCTGCCGAAAAACCGGCTGGAACCTTTCGCATCTTTTGCCTCGGCGGCTCGACGACCGTCGGCTATCCGTACTGGTACAACGGAGCCTTTCCGGCTTTTCTGCGCGACCGTCTCAAGGCACTCTGCCCGGACCGCCCGGTGGAGGTGATCAACCTCGGCATGACGGCTACCAATAGCTATACGGTGCTCGATATCGGCCGGGAGCTGTTCCGCTACCAGCCCGATCTCCTCATTGTCTATGACGGGCACAATGAATTTTATGGCGCGCTCGGGGTCGCCTCGCGCGCGCGCCTGGCGCCCTCGCGCAGCCTTAACCTCCTCTATCTGCGTCTGGTCCATTGGCGCACCTTTCAACTGGTCCGGGAGGTCATTCATCGCCTGCGCGGCCTGGCCGGCCAGCCGGCCGCAACGGAACTCAACCAGGCCACGCTGATGGAACAGGTCGCCGGGAGGCGGACCGTGGTGCAGGGAAGCCGCCTGTATCGGCAGGCCCTGGATATTTTTCAACAGAACATGGAGGATCTCGCCGCGGCATGCCGGCCCCGGCATATACCGGTCATCTTTTCCACCCAGGCCTGCAACCTGCGCCAGCAGGCACCCTTTGTCTCGGAGCATGCAGCGGGCATGGCGCCGGAGATGCTGCGGTCATTTCAGAGTCTGTACCAGAGCGGCTGTGATTTGCAGGCCCGGGGTCAGGCCGATTCCGCCCTGGTGCGATTTCATGCAGCAGCGGCGCTTGATTCCGGCTATGCCGACCTCCATTTTCGCATCGCGGCCTGTCTGGACGGCGCCGGGAGGGCGCGGGAGGCCGAGTCCGAGTATCGCCGCGCCCGGGATCTGGATGCTCTGCGGTTCCGGACCGACAGCCGCTTCAACGCTGCGATCCGCGCCATGGCCGGACGGGAGGGGTGCCTGATGGCGGATATCGAGGCGTTCCTCCGGGCGGCTTCGCCCGATTCCCTGATCGGCCGGAATCTCATCAGCGAACATCTCCATCCCACGGCTTTCGGGCAGTTTCTCATGGCCAGGGAGTACGCCCGCATCATGCAGCAGCAGGGCCTCCTCGCCCCGGCCGGCCGCTGGGGCCGCGATGACGCGGGGGGCGACAGTCTGCTCTGGCAGAACCGGCCGCTGACACCGGTCGATGAGTACATGGCAGCGCGCAAGATCGAATTTCTGACCGCGCGCTGGCCTTTCCACGCCCAACCATTAAGGGTCACTCCTGTGCCCGCCACAGACACCCTGCGCATGCTCGCCGACCAGGCGGTGCATAACCAGATCGGCTGGGTCACGGTGCACGAGCGCGCGGCCGCCTATTATCTGCAGCGCGGCGAGCGGCCAGAGGCAGCGCGGGAGTACGCCGCCGTCATCAACCAGCTGCCACACCAGGTTGTGCCCTATCTCAATCTTGCAAACATTCACTATGACGACGGTAATTTTTCCAAGGCAGAGACCGTGCTCCTGGCATCACTGCAAGTGGAGCCCACCCGCGTTGCAACCCGGGTGCTCGGAGATATTTGCCTCAAAGAACGCCGGATTGCCGATGCGATACGCTATTATGAGGCTCTGGCCCGCTTTCCGGAAGATCCCGCCACGGCGGCCGATAACGCCTACATGCTGGCCCTCGCCTATCTGGCCTCCGGCAAGCCGGAGGCCGCCGTGGAATTGCTGGAACGGACCAGCCGGCGTTTCCCCGCTTATGAGCCCGCCCGGGCATTGCTGGCGCGCGTACAAAAGCAGGCTGGCAAGACTTTACGGTAATACCACTGTCAATGAACAAGCCGGAGGAGACGTGCGGCAGAATGCCCGGCGATCCGGCCAACAAAAAACAAGCCGGCAGTCAACGACTGCCGGCTTGTTTTATTAACGTTTACTTGACCAATACCATCTTGTTGCTGAAGATCTGGTCTGCCGTTTGGAGCTTGTAGATATAGACTCCGCTGGGCAGGTTGTTCGGCGTGAAGCGGGCGACATGCTCGCCGGCATTCTGATACTGGTCGACGAGGACCGCTACCTCACGGCCGGTCCGGTCATAGACGGCGAGATGAATCTTGCCGCTGGCCCGGAGCGTATAGTTGATCGAGGTGCTCGGGTTGAAGGGATTGGGATAATTCTGGGAGAGTCTGTAGGTTTCCGGAGCAGCTTCAGGCCGCGATTCCACGGCCGTGGCGAGCAGCGGCGTGGCGACATCACCCCAGCTGGTGCCCATGCGCAGTTCGTCAAAACCTGTCTGGAGGCCATCACCCACGGTGCCGCCGAACTCGATGCGGACCGTATTGAAACCGGCTTCCATGCTGGTATTGGCAACAGCGTCGGCGGTGGCGACCGCCGGCTGTCCGGCGGACGGATCGGGATTGATCCACATGTAGGTGGTGTCATAGTCGGCATTGCCGACACCCTTCATGACGGTTTTGCCCACGATCCAGACCGGGCCGGCATCCCAGGAGACACTCGAGACCTCAGGTCCGGCGCTGCCATGCCAGCCGCTGCCCACGGTGTATTTGTCCATGCCGTGGCCTTTGCCGAACATGCCCAGCTCACCGGTATCACCATCATAATACTTGATGCCGAGCCAGGTGGCATTGTCGGTGGCGTTCTTGACATCCATGATAAAGCTGATCCAATAGTCGGTGCCGGCGACATTCGGCCAGGTTTTGTCGAGGCGGCGGCCCCAGCGCTGTTCCGTAGCGGTGGCTGTCGGCACGCTTTCGAGATGATTGCCGACGTTGGGAATGATGTAATTGAGATCATCGTAGGGCAGGCCCGTGTCCGCGATCAGGGCAGCGTTGGGCGCTGCAGCGACAATGGTATACCAGGCATCCTGCCAGCCATTCCCCGCCGCGCCCATCCCCGCATCAATGGAGGTACCCACGGGATATTCAAAGGATTCGCGGACCAGATAAATGTCGGATGAAACAGCCGCATAGGAGGTGCCGAGGCGCAGTTCGTCAAAGCTCACCTGCAAACCATTGCCCACCGTGCCGCCGAATTCGATACGGATGGTGTTGAAGCCGTTCTCCATGCTGGTGTTGGCGACGGCATCGGCCGTCGTCGTGCTCGGCTCGCCAGCGGTCGGATCGGGATTGATCCACATGTAGGTGGTGTCATAATCGGCATTGCCAACACCTTTCATGACCGTCTTGCCCAGCAGCCAGACCGGACCGGCATTCCAGGCGACATTGGAGACCTCGGGGCCGGCGCTGCCATGCCAGCCGCTGCCGACCGTGTATTTATCCAGGCCGTGGCCCTTCCCGAACATACCCAGTTCGCCGGTGTCGCCATCGTAGTATTTGACACCGATCCAGGTGGCGTTGTCATCGGCATTCTTGATATCCATGATGACACTGATCCAGTAGACATTGCCAGCCACGCATGGCCAGGTCTTGTCGAGACGGCGGCCCCAGCGTTGCTCTGTGGCGGCGGCCATGCCGACACTCTCCAGGTGGTTGCCGGCATGGGGCACAGCATAGTTAAGATCATCGTAGGGCAGACCGGCATCCGAAGCGATGGCGGCATTGGGCGCGGCGGCGACGATCTTGTACCAACCGCCCTGCCAGCCGTTGGCTGCTGCACCCATGAGGGTATCGATGGTGGCGCCGATGGGATAATCGAAGGATTCCCTGGCCGAATACTCCTGGGCGAATGCCCAGGTGCTGAGCAACACAAGGGCCAGAATCGTAACAAGTGCTCTGATGCGCATTTTTACTCTCCTTGTTAGTGAGACCATTCAGGGATTGTTAACGTACACATGCCAGGACTCATCACTATAACGGATGGCGTTATCCGGTGAAAATTCCTGCATTGCCGTGCGCTCCTTGAGCTTGGCGGTCACCTCCTTCCCTGCATGCGGATGAGTGGCCCATTCGGATTGCGGCCGATAGGCTGCAGATGGTCTATGGGAATGTACGGTGCGGCCCTGCGGGCTGGTGCCTTGCGAATAATGCGGTTCTCTTTTGGATGATTCTTCAAGCTCGGGCAGGCAAGAGAGGCGCGGCGGACAGGAGGGTTCCAGGAATGCAGACCGGTCCGTTCCGCGGCGCGGCGCATCTTCACAATCGTTTATCAGCAGGGCCTTTTAAAACGTTTTAGTATACAAAAACAAAAAGACCGATACAAGTAAAATTTTCCCGGAGAACAAAGAGCGTGGCCCTGCATCCGGTGTGCATCCAGCCGCTGCGGGCCCCTTCGGCCCGTGCCGCTGTTAACAGGGCACGTCGGGTCAGGTACCACGGGTTCAGGGTTCGAATTGTCCTGTTTCAACCCACTCATTCTTCAGGATCGACCACCAGTCGACCGCCAGCCCCTTGAGCAGATAATCGTAGGGCAGCCACCCGTAGCCCTTCTCGCCCCATTCGGATCCCCAGGAGTTGCGGATGAGGAAGGCCCCCTTGCACTTGGGTCCATCCGGATTGGTGTTAGCTATTTCAAGCTTGTCGTCGTAACCGACCGTCATAATGGCATGGCCTCCCAATATCCTTTCGCCCTCGGTTGGATAGGGGATCAATCCGGTCTCGCCGGCCTGAGAGATCGAGCTGAATACGGTGAAGCCAAACATGGCCGGCAGGCCGGCCGCCAGGTTGGTTTTGATCGCCTCGAGCGCCTCCTCTTTGCTGGCGCCCGCTGCATCGAGGCGGTAATAGCTGATCGCCTGATAATTCTGGGCAAAGGCATAGCAAAAGGCGGGGGGCTCCTTGTCGAAATCCTTCTCCTTGTAGGGCCAGTAGAGCTCGGGCGGGACGCCAAAAAGCACCAGGGCGCCCATGGTGGAGCGGATAAAGGCCCCGGTGTCGCCTTTTTGCCGCATGAGATTGCGGGTGACCTTGTAGAGGAAGAGCCGGGAGACATCGGTGTAGCGTTCCATTGTGCGGCGGGCAAAATACTCCACCATGCTCGCACCGGCCTGGGCGGTACAGGAGCCCAGTTCGCCCTGGTCCTCGATCTGAGAACACCAGGCGCGCAGGTCCACGGCCGCGGGCAGACTCTTCTTACGCTTGCCCGTCAAACCGATCTTTTTCAGCATGGGGTGGATGATGGCATGGTCCGTCGTATAATCGCGGAAATCGGGATAATCGGGCAGCCAGCCCATGGAATGCTTTATGGCAGCCATGAAGAGGCCTCCTTTCGCAAGTATGAAACCCTGGTCGGAATTGTCCTTCATCTTCAATATACACCATGCAGGTCAAGGTGTCAAATGATTCCTGAAAAAAAAGTGGCACGGCTCCATGAACACTCCCAAAGAGCTCAAGCCGGAGCGGATGCACTCCTGCAGTTCCTGAGAAATCGCGGCGCTGCACCCGCCGGAGGGTCAGACGACCAGGGTAATGGCGGTATAGAGGGCAAGAAGGATGAGGATTCCGGCGGTGATGCGCAGGATATTGGCGAAGGTACGAGAGGAGAACTGGTGATGATATTTGGCGACGTAGCGGCAAAGGAGAAGGTACCAGATCGTTGTGCCGACACCCGCCATGACCGCGAAGATCAGGCCGCTCCACTCCCTGGGGGAGGCCAGGTGGTGGGCAGTGATCGTGCCACCCACCGCGAGCCAGAACATATACAGGCTGGGATTGGTCAGGTAGAGCAGCAGGGCGCCGATGATCGGGCGCGGCGCCGTGGTCACCCTGGATTGGTCACTGGCCTTGAGAGGGGTGAAATGCCGCGACTGATGCAGAAGCCGGGCGGCAATGGAAAAGATGATGATCACACCGAAGAGCTTGATGTAGGGAAGCAATTCGGTAATCCGGGTGGTCAGATGGTGGGTGCCGGCGATGGCCACGAAGCAAAAAACAACATCGAGCACGGCGGAAGTGACGCCTGCCAGAAATCCATGCGAAAAGCCCCGTTTCATGGTCTGGGTGATGGCGTAAACGTTGATAGGACCGATAGGAATGGCGGCGATGAAGCCTATGATGACCGCAATGACAATATACATAAGATGCTGTTTTCCCTAAACCCCTTTAAAAATCTCTTGCACGATCCCCCTGTCGTGTACCAGTAGCAAGTTACAACCTGTACGTGAAAATGCAAAGCATTTTTCACAGCAAGCGGGAGCGGCCGTAGCTGGTCATGCCCCCGCTGCCGAAACGACAGCGGCCGATGCCTGCCGGGCCCAACTAGAGAAAGAGATAGCGGCAGATGAACACGGTACCAAGAATCCCGGCGAGATCCGCAATCAGGCCCACCCAGATCGAGCTGCGAATGTTCTTGATCTGAACGGAGCCGAAATAGACCGCCACCACATAAAAGGTGGTCTCCGAGCAGCCATAGATGGTCGAGGCCATGCGCCCGATGAGCGAGTCCGGACCATGATTTTTAAGCAGTTCGGTGATGATGCCGAGCGAGCCGCTCCCCGACAACGGGCGCATCAACGCTGCGGGCAGGACCTCCGCGGGCATGCCGATGAGATTGGTCAAGGGGGTCAGGAGGTAGATAAAGGTTTGCATGGCGCCGGAAGCGCGGAACATGCCGATCGCCACGAGAATGGCGACCAGGAAAGGGATGATGCGGACGGCTACCTGGAATCCCTCCTTGGCGCCATCGATAAAGACCTCGTAGACCTTGATCTTTTTAATAAAGGCGAAGAGCGGAATGAAAAAGAGGAGAAAGGGAATGGCCCAGGTGGAAATGAAGGTGACCAGGGTGCGGAAGCCATTGGCAGGCAGGATGGCGGCGAGCGCGGAGAAGACGCCGCCGGCGGCGAGGGCGGCTGCGGCGGCGACGGCCAGGGCCATGATCAGCAGCGGCCGCCAGGAGCGGCGCAGGGTGGCCTTGAAATGGTTCCGGCCGGCATCGAGGGTGATAAAGGTCTTGGCGGCCAGCACCCCGGTGAGGGTGGCCAGGCAGGAGGCAAAGATGGTCGAACCGATGATCTCGGTCGGATTGGTCGAGCCCAGGCCGGCGCGAACCGCAATCACCGTCATGGGGATGAGGGTGATGCTGCCGGTGTTCAAGGCGAGAAAGGTGATCATGGCATCGCTGGCGGACTCCTTTTTGGGATTGAGGCTCTGCAGCTGTTCCATAGCCTTGAGTCCCATCGGCGTCGCTGCGTTGCTGAGGCCGAGCCAGTTGGCGGAGATGTTGAGCACAATTGCGCCGATGGCCGGATGGTCGGAGGGGATATCCGGGAAGAGCCGCTTGCTGACAGGTTTAATCGCCCGGGAGAGAATGCGCACAAGTCCCGCTTCCTCGGCGATCTTCATGATCCCCAACCACATGGTCATGATGCCGATCAGACCTATGGCGATATTCACCGCGGTGCTGGCGGAGTCCAGTGCGCCTTTGGTGACCGCTTCAATATTCCCCTGGACGGCTCCGACTACGAAGGCTATCGCTACCAGTGCAAACCAGACGTAATTCATCATGGCGCTGTTTCCTCGGCGAGGTCCGTTCTGTCCTACCTAAATTACACCTTTTGGATTAGGAAACAAGCAAAATATCGCAGTAGCGATTCTCGGGGGTGCCACGCGCCCTGTTCCGGTTGGTTCTGCGCGCCGCATCCGCAAGTCTGCGCCGTTAAAAGCCCTCCGCACCGGGTGTGGCCCTGCGGCCAAATAAAACGCTTGTTTCGTTTGGGCAGAGTTTGTATATTTACGCCGATCATTTGCGCGTACCGTAGATGACAGCGAAAACAAATGCCATGGAGGATGTAATGAAGACCAAAGTCGATCCCGATCTCTGCACCAGCTGCGAACTGTGTACAGGTGATCATCCTGAATTGTACGAAATGAAGGGCGATGTGGCTGCTGCCATTGTCGAAGATGTGCCTGCCAATCTGGAAGCGGCCGCCCGGGATGCTGCGGATAATTGCCCTGCCGGTGCGATCAGCGTCGAGTAGGCCTCCCGCACTCCCTATTTTAACACGAAAGGGCCGGTTCCTTTGGATCCGCCCTTTTTTTATTTCACCCGGCCGGTCCGGCGCTGCGGCCGGATGCGAGCCTACGGAGGTGGAATCATGATTCTGCAGGACTGTGCCGTGCATGGAAGCCGCTGCCTGTTGCTCCTGTCGCTGGTATGCTGTTTTGCAGCCGCAGTCGTCCGCGCGCAGACGCCGGGAGCGGCTGATCTCGTTTTCCGCAATGGCCGGATCTGGACGGTTGATGCGCAGCGACCGGAGGTGGAAGCGCTGGCGGTCCGTGACGGCCGCATCCTCGCCCTGGGCAGCCGACGGGAGATCGATGCCCTGATCGGCCCGGACACCCGCGTGATCGATCTTGCGGGCAGAGTGCTCCTGCCGGGATTCATCGACAACCACGTCCACTTCCTCAGCAGCGGCCTGCAGCTGCTCGGCATCGAGCTGCGCACCGCCCGGAGCGAGGCGGAATTTGTGGCGCGGATCAAGGCGTACGCGGAACGCTATCCCGGCCGCTGGATCACCGGCGGCGACTGGGATCACGAGAGCTGGCCCGGCGCCCGGGAACCCCGCCGCAGCCTGATCGATGCCGTAACTCCGAACACCCCGGTCTTCGTCAACCGCCTCGATGGCCACATGGCGCTGGCCAATTCCCTCGCCCTGCGCCTGGCTGGCATCGACCGCACTACTCCCGATCCTCCCGGCGGCGAGATCGTCCGCGATCCGGCGACAGGCGAACCCACCGGCCTGCTCAAGGACGAGGCGATGACCCCGGTGTATGCGGTGATCCCGGAGACCAGCGAGGCGGAACGCCGCGAAGGCGCACGCGCGGCGATGGATCTGGCACGCCGCTGTGGCGTCACCAGCATCCAGGATGTCAGCTCCGCTGCGGATTTGCGCACCTATCAGGCCCTGCTCGCGGCGGGCGAATTGACCCTCCGCATCGACGGCCGCCTGCCTATCAGCCAGTACCCGCTCCTCGCCGGCTCCGGCCTCCGCGCCCATTTCGGCAATGACATGCTGCGCATCGGCAGCCTCAAGGCCTTTGCCGATGGCTCGCTCGGCTCGACCACCGCCCTCTTTTTTGCACCCTATGAAGGCACCAACAACCACGGCCTGCCCATGGATATTCTCCTCGACGGCAGGCTGGAAAAATGGGCCCTCGAAGCCGACAAGGCGCAGCTGCAGCTCTCGGTGCACGCCATCGGCGACAGCGCCAACAGCCGCATGCTCGACATCTTTGAACGCTGCGTCCGCGAAAATCCGGCCTGGGACCGCCGCTTCCGCATCGAACATGCCCAGCACATCGCCCGCAAGGACCTGCTGCGCTTTGCCCGCCTCGGCGTCGTCGCGTCGATGCAGCCCTACCATGCCATCGATGACGGACGCTGGGCCTGGAAGCGCATCGGCGAGGAGCGCAGCCATGAGGCCTATCCCTTTCGCTCTCTGCTCGATCAGGGCGTGCATCTCTGCTTCGGCACCGACTGGTCCGTCGCGCCCCTCAATCCGCTGCTGGGCCTCTATGCCGCGGTCACCCGCCGCACCCTGGACGGCCAGCACCCCGAGGGTTGGATCCCGGAGCAGAAGATCAGCCTCGCCGAAGCCGTCGCCTGCTATACCAGCAACAGCGCCTGGGCCTCCTTTGACGAAACCAGCAAGGGACGTCTCAAGGAGGGCTATCTGGCCGATCTGATTGTTCTCTCCGAGGACATCTTTGCCATCCCCCCGGAGCGGCTTCCCGAGGTACAGGTCGATTTTACCATTTTGAATGGCAGGGTGATCTTTACACGCACTGCAGGGGAGACGATTCCCGCGCGGTAGCCTGTCTGCCCCCGCTGCGGGCTGCCCTGGCCTTTTTCAGGCCTGTGTGTCAGGAGTATTGGAGTTTAGAACGAAAGGCCAAAAGGCCGGGTGGGATACCCGGCCTTTTTTTATGGCACCGTGAGCAGCGAATTCCGGTCCCCGTAGGGATCCAATTCCGATGCGGCTGCAGACGGATCGGCCATCCAGCGGCTGCCATCAATGACCAGCTTGTAGCGGTAGCGGCCCCGCTTGAGCGGCAGGCGGAGGAGCCATGAATCCGGGCCTGCAGCCGCCAGGGTATCCGCAGCGGCGCTCCAGCCGTTAAAGTCACCGGCCACAGCGACAGAACGCGCCGGGCCCTGATAGCGAAAGCTCACCCAGGCCATATCGGCGCTCAGCCGCGGCGTAAAACGGCAGGCCCACGCCATTCCCGCGAGCGCGCGGGGATGCCATCGCCCCTTGATGCGGAAGAGGTGGGACGCCCAGGGCTGCAGGCGCAGGTCGAGGCTGTCGCCGGCGGTCGCGAGCCGCTGCGACGAGAGCAGGTCCGCAAAACGCGTGCGTGCGGAGAAGAGACCGCGGGGCAGGGGGATCTTGCGGCTCTCCACTGCCGCGGAATTGGAGATCACCACCAGCACCGCCTCACGCTCCTGATACTTGAGATAGGCATAGATCCCGTAATCCTGATAGATCTCGATCAGGTGGCTGCTGCGCAGGGCGGCCAGGTGCGCGCGCAGGTCGAGGAGGCGGCGGGTATGGGCGACGAGCGCCCGGTCCGCGCCCGTCACACGCCCCCAGGGCATGGGCAGGCGGTTTAGGTAATCCTGACCCGCCCCGGTCTGTTCATTGACCGGGGCGGCGCCCTCGAGGGCGACCTCATTGCCGTAATAGAGCATGGGCAGGCCGTGCTGCGTCAGGACGAAGGTCAGGGCGGCGGCCATTTTCTCGCGCGGATGGTCGGCGGCCCAATAGCTGAACCGGGCGACGTCATGATTGTCGATGACCGGCGAGAGCAGCAGGCCATGATAGTCCTGGCGATTGAACGTTATCTGGCGGCTGAGCAGCTGCAGGCTGCCGCCCTGGGCGAAGACGCGGTTGAGGGTGTAATAGAGGGGAATATCGAAGAGAGCATTGAAACCGAGATCCTGATAGCCGGCCACATAAGGCGTCTCGCCGGCGAAGACCTCGCCGAGCAGGAGAAAATCGGGGCCGGCAAAGGCATGGAGATCCCGGCAGATGCGGGCCCAGAATGCGGGCGGGATGTGCTTGACCGCATCAAGACGGAAGCCATCGCAATTGCTCTCGACGATCCAGTATTTGGCGACATCGAGGAGAAAGTCGTAGACATGGGGATTCTCCTGGGCGAGGTCGGGCAGCCCGTTCAGCTCGCGCGTCTCCAGTTGGTTCTGGTCCTGCCAGTTCTGGATGCTGGTGGAGGCGTCCCTGCCGCTGTGGGGGTGGAACCAGTGGCGGTAGCCCGCGCCCTCCCATAGCTCCCTCTCCTTTACCCAGGGGTGGTCCGGCGCGACATGATTGAATATCATGTCGAGCAGCACTTTCATGCCGCGTTTGTGGGCAAGGGCGATGAGGCGCTGCAGCGTCGCAATCCCGCCGAAATGCTCGTCTACCTTGAAAAAATCGATGGGGTGATAGCCGTGGTAGGGCCACCAGCCGGAAAAGTCGCTGTTGCTGTTATCAAAGACGGGGGAGAGCCAGATTGTGGTGATGCCGAGCTGTTGCAGGTAGTCGAGCTTGTCGATTACGCCCTGGAGATCGCCCCCCTGGTAACACTTGAGCGCTTCCCAATTGCCGCGGGCACTGTCGAAGCGGCACAGGCTGGCTGGCGCAGACCCGGCATCGTTGATGGAGTCGCCGTTGCAGAAGCGATCGATCAGGACCAGATAGATGCTCTCGCGCGACCAGTCGACCGCCTGCCGGGGGTGCGGCGAACGGTCCAGGGTGATATGCGGTTTCCAGACCGGCCCGAGATCCTCGGCCCCGGCCGGAGCGGCGAAGTAGAGGAGCAGGGCGGCAACGCCGGCAAAGAGGCCGGCCCGGAGCGTGCTAGTTCTGATATTGCAGCTGGTAGAGACGATAATAGATTCCCTTTCTGGCCAGCAGCTCGGCGTGGGTGCCCATCTCGCGCACCTCGCCCTTGTGCAGCACCAGAATCCAGTCAACATACTGGATAGTCGAGAGGCGGTGGGCGATGATGACCGAGGTGCGGCCCGACATCAGCCGGGTGGTGGCCTCGCGCAGCAGCAGTTCGGTCTCGGTATCGACCGAGGAAGTAGCCTCATCCATGATCAGCACTTCGGGATCGAAGACCAGGGCGCGGGCGAAGGAGAGCAGCTGCTTCTGCCCGACCGAGAGGTTGCTGCCGCGTTCGCTCAGCTCGGTCTGATAGCCGTTCGGCAGTTTCTCGATGAATTCATGGGCGCGCACATCCTTGGCCGCCTGGATGACCCGCTCCATCGGAATCGACTGGTCCCCGAGGCGGATGTTGTACTCCACCGTCCCGGAAAAGATAAAGACATCCTGGAGCACCATGCGCACCCGCCGCCGCAGTTCTGCGAGCGGATAGCGCGCGGTGTCGATGCCGTTGAGGAGGATCTGGCCGCTGGTCGGCTCGTAGAGGCGGTCGATGAGGTTGATGAGGGTGGTTTTGCCGGCGCCGGTGGCGCCGACGATCGCGACCTTCTGGCCGCAGCTGATGCTTAAGTTGACCTTTTTCAGGACCGGCTCGTTGGTGTTGTAGGCGAACGAGACCTCGCGGAATTCGATCGCGCCGCAGGGCGGCGGCATTTCCGCCGGGTGATCGGGCACCGGGGGCTGTTCGGGCTCGTCCAGGAGTTTGAAGATGCGCTCGCTGGAGGCCATGGCCGACTGCAACAGGTTGTATTTCTCCGAGAGATCGCGGATCGGCTGAAAAAAGCGCTGGGTGTATTGGACAAAAGCGACCACCACGCCGATGGTCAGGGCGCCGTTGATGACCCGGATGCCGCCGTACCAGAGGATGATCGCCAGGGCCAGTGAACTGATCAGCTCGACCAGGGGGTAGAAGACCGAATAGTAATAGATGGTCTCGAGATAAGCCTGGAGATAATCGTTGTTCAACTCATCGAAACGGCGATAGTTCTTCTTCTCACGGTTGAACATCTGCACGACCGCCATGCCCATGATGTTTTCCTGAAGATAGCTGTTGATGCGGGCAATGCGCAGGCGCACCTTGCGGAAGGATTCGCGCACATGCACCCTGAACCATGAGCTGGCGGCGAAGATCAGGGGCAGCACGGCGAAACAGAGCAGAGCCAGCTGCCAGTTAAAGATCAGCATGACGACGATGATGCCGAAAAGAACAAAGAGATCTCCGAAGAGGCTCACGACACCGCTGGAAAGCATGCTGTTGAGGGTTTCGACGTCATTGGTCGCGCGCGTGACCAGACGCCCGACCGGATTGCGGTCGAAAAAGGAGAGGGGCAGGCGCTGCAGATGCGCAAAGATCTCGTTGCGCATGTCGTACATGACCTTCTGCCCGATCTTTTGGGTCATAAAGGTCTGGAAAAAGATGAAGATCATCTGCACAAGCAGCACCGCAAAGTAGACCGCCGCCAGCCCCAGCAGGCCATGGAACTGTTTGGGGGTGATGTAGCGGTCGATGGCGACCTTGGTCAACCAGGGCAGGAGCAGCTCGGCCAGCGATCCGAAAATCAGGATGACTACGGCCAGGACCACCTGCCCGCGGTAGGGGTGGAGATAGGTCAGCAGCCGCCGCATCAGGCGGCTGTCGTAGGCCTTGCCGATTACCTCTTCTTCATGCAGTGTCACCGTATGCCTCAGCTGATCTCGGCCAATGATTCTTCCAGCATCTGCCGCTGGTACAATTCCCAATAGGCTCCCTTTTGCGCCAGCAGTTCCTCGTGCTGGCCCTGCTCGATGATCGACCCGCCTTTGAGGACGACGATCAGGTCGGCGTCGCGGACCGTCGAAATGCGGTGCGAAACGAGGATGGTCGTCCGCTCCGCCATGATCGTTCGCAGCCGTTTGAGAATCTCTTCCTCGGTGTAGGTATCGACGGCGGAGAGGGCATCGTCAAGAATCAGGATGCGTGGCTGACGGATGATGGCGCGTGAGATGGCCGTGCGCTGTTTCTGCCCGCCGGAGAGGGTGATGCCGCGCTCGCCGACGACGGTGCCGAAGCCATCGGGAAACTGGTCAAAGTCGCTGCGGATCTGCGAGGTCTCGGCCGCCGCTTCGATCTCCGCCATGCGCAGCTCCTCCACGCCGAAAGCGATGTTTTCCTGGAGGGTCTCCGAGAAGAGGAAGGTCTCCTGCGGCACCATGCCGATGCTGCGCCGCAGCAGGGCGAGGGGAATGCGCTCGACGGGATGGCCGTCGATCAGGAGCTGTCCCGGGCCGGCTTGGTAAAGCCGGGGGATGAGATTGACCAGGCTCGATTTGCCGCTGCCGGTGGCGCCGACGATGGCCACCGTGCGGCCGGCGGGAATGTGCAGCGAGATGTTGCTCAGGATCGCAGGTCCGGCTGCGGAGTAGGCGAAGGAGAGGTTGCGGAATTCGATCTCACCGTGAAGCGAGGTGATGCTGAGGTCGGTTTCCGGGCCGTCGAGAATCTCGGGTTCCTCGCGAAAGATCTCCATGATGCGGGCCGTGGAGGCCAGCCCCTCCTGCCACATGTTCAGAGTCCAGCCCAGCGCGATCATCGGCCAGGCGAGCATCGCCAGATAGGAGAGGAAAGCCACCAGGCCGCCGATGCTGAGCTGCCCGTTCATCACCTCGCGTCCGCCGGCCACCAGTGCGGCCAGGGTGGTCAGGCCGAGAAGAAAGTCGATGGAGGTCCACATCCCGGCCCGGACCTTGACCAGTTTAAGATTACGCTGGATATACTCCTCACTCTGGCTGCGAAAATCCTCGACTTCGTGCCCTTCCTGGACGTAGGACTTGACCACGCGAATTCCGGAGAGATTCTCCTGGACCTTGGCGGTGAGGCTGGAGAACTGTTCCTGGATCTTGTCGAAGAGGCGGGCGATCTGCCGGGCCTGGTTGTAGACGATGAACGCGACAACAGGCATCAGCGCCAGCGACCACAGAGTGGTCCGCCAGGAGATCCCGGCCATCAGCACGATCGAGATGATCGCGACAATGATGGTTGTGGCGAAGTACATGATCCCCGGTCCGAGCATGGAGCGGACCGCTTCCATGTCGTTGGTCGCCCGGGCCATGAGGTCGCCGGTCTTGTGACGCTGAAAAAATGAGGCGGGGAGGTTCTGCAAATGACGGAGGTAGTCGTTGCGCAGGTGATATTCGACCCGGCGCGACATGCCAATCAATTCCATGCGCAGAAAATAACGGAAGAGGCCCTGCAGGACGGTCATGCCCACCATGGTGAAGGCAAAGATCCCGAGGGCGACGAGGGGAGTGTATCCGCTCATAAGGGTTTGCAGCCATCCCGGCAGTGCGGCATCGGCGCTGCCCAGGCGCCACTCTGCATACTCGATCGCAAAGCGGAGCACCAGGGGGATGACCAGCTGGAATCCCGTCGTCAGGAGGGTGAGAATTCCCCCCAGGACCAGGGTCCATTTGTGCCTGCCCAGGTAATACAAGATAAAACGCCGCGTCTGGTCAGCAGGAGGCATAGGGGAGCGATCCATTCTCTGCAATAGGACAATCTTGCTGCAATTCTGCAGGCCGCTGAAACCTCCCGACCGCGCCTGCGTATGCTGATGGGATGCCGGAAGAGGTGCATGGAATATAGCAAATCTGTGGCTGAATCACAAGTAATTACCGCGCCGGCCCGGCCTACGCACCCGCAGCCGGCTGTTGCAGAAGTATTGCTTTTGTCCGCGGCGCGCAGTATATTGTTCAGCGAAGCGAACCTCACCGGCGAATCCCGATTCCGCCAGACAAGGAAACTCTCTCTCATGCGCATGCGATCTGCATTGGTCCTCCTGACGACGCTTGCTGCCGGCGCGCTCCTCCCTTGCAGCGCCGCCGATCTGCCGGCTCCTTCCCGTGCCGCCATTCAGCCGGAGGCCATCCGGCAAGAGCTCTTCTTTCTGGCCGCCGATTCCCTGCGCGGCCGCAGTACCCCCAGCCCCGGCCTCGACACCGCGGCGGCCTTTATCGCCAGAACTTTTCAAGCCGACGGCCTGCAGCCGCCGCCAGGCGGGTGGTTCCAGGAGATCACGCTTCATCAGATTTTTCTTGGCGACAGTAATGCATGCCGTATCACCGGCCGCGATGGCACCGGGCGCGATTATCGCATCAAGAAGGAGTTCATGCCCTTCGAAATGACCGCCAACAAGGGCTGCAGCGGCGAGGTCGTCTTCGCCGGGTATGGCCTCTCGACACCGGAGCTGGGCTATGATGACTATGCCGGCCTCGATGTCCGGGGCAAAATCGTCTTTGTCCTCAAGCGGGGGCCGCGCCAGACCGATCCGGCCAGTCCCTTTTTCATCCACAAGGATGTCAGTTTCACGCGCATCAATGAAAAGATCAAGACCGCGATCGAGCACGGCGCTGCCGGCATCCTGCTGGCAACCGATCCCCTCCACAACCGCATGCTCACGCCGCGCGGCTTTCCCTGGCCGAGCCTCTTTCCGGGATTCCCGGCCGAGGCAGTGCCGGTCACCCTGGGTCAGATCGAGGGCGACAAGATTCCGGCCATCCAGGTGGGGGAGGAGGGCATCAACCAGCTCTTCGGCAGCATCGCCGCCCTGAAGGCCGAGCAGGCCGCCATCGACAGCACCATGTCCCCGCACTCGCACGCGCTGGACGGCTGCCGGGCGGAGATCTCCACCTCCACCCGCCAGATCATCCGGAAGGCCCATAACGTCGCCGGCCTGATTCCGGGCCGTGACAAGCGGCACAAGGGGGAGGTGGTCATCATCGGGGCGCACTACGACCATACCGGCTATGTTCATCACGCCGCCGCGGGCCAGGACAGTATTTACAACGGCGCGGACGACAACGCCTCCGGGACCGTGGGGATGCTGACCGTTGCCCGCGCCCTGGCGAGGGCCGGCAAAAAGCCGGAACGCTCCATCCTCTGCATCGCCTTCGCCGGCGAGGAGGAAGGCCTCTTCGGCTCAACCCACTATGTGGCCGAACCTCTCTGGCCGCTCGCCAGGACCGCTGCCATGCTCAATCTCGACATGATCAGCCGGAACCGGCTCGACTCCCTTTCGGTCACCGGTGCCCGGACGAGCCGCGAGCTGCAGCAATCCTTGATCGCGGCGAATAAAAAGACCGGATTCCTGCTTGATCTCAGCAGTGACAAGTACCTGCGCGGCGGCAGCGATCATGCCCCCTTTGTGCGCAAGGAGATTCCCGTCCTCTTCTTCAACTCGGGGATGCATCCCGATTACCACAAGGTGAGCGATGAGGCCGACAAGTGCAACGTCTATAAAATAGCCCGGGTGGCGGAGTTGTGCAGCCGGGTCGCCTGGCAGGTCGCCAATGCCAAACAAAAGCCGGTTTTTGTCCCGCCAGCAAAACCGGGCAAATAATCTTATGGAGGATTCCATGAAAAGAGTCGTTTTGGCCGTTTTGCTCTGCAGCGCCGTTCTTGCTTTTGCGCAATCTCCGGCGACATTGCGTTACGCCTACGAAACGGGAAAAACCTATACCTATGCCCTGACCGCCCAAACCACGGTAACCATGGAGATGAACGGGCAGGAGATGATCACCGAGATGGGCCAGAATGCCAAATTGACCATCCAGCCGCAAGGGGTGACCGAGCAGGGCAACTTTAAATGCTGGGTCTCCTTTCCCGAACTCAGTGTCAAGATCAAGAATTTCCGCATGGACACCACCCTGGTGATGAGCGGGCTGCTCAACAAACGCGCCGAGATCGTCCATTCACCCCTGGGCAAGGTGCTCTCGTCCATGATGATCGATACCCTCCAGGCCGATCCGATGATGGGCCAGATGGGCATCGAACCCGCGACCCTCTTCAAACGCTTGCTGGTCACCCTGCCGGAAGCCAGTATCGCCACCGGCGGCAGCTGGACCGATGCCCAGGTGGATACGGTGCATCAGGGTGGCATTGCCGTCGTCATCACCCCGGCCCTGACCTTCACTTTGATAGGCGAGGAGGAGCATGCCGGAGTGCCCTGCCAAAAGATCGCCTTCACCGGGACGATGAAGCTCAACGGCAGCGGCAGCCAGATGGGCGCCAATGTAACCGTCGACGGTGATGGCAAACAGGAAGGCGTGATCTACTTCGCGCCGGCCACGGGGCTGCTCGTCGGTTCAGAGACCAGCGGCGACCAGGACATGACCATCGCGGTCACCGGCCCCGCCAATATGACCTTTCCGCAAGCGGTGTCGACCAAATCCACCCTGACGCTGCTTCCCTGATCGCAGCCGGTCAGATCCACTTTTGCCCTGCTTACCTGATCGCAGCCGGGCAGATCCACCCTTACCCTGTGCCCCCGCGATCGCGATCGGGCAAAAAAAAAGGCGCTGAACCCAGCGCCTTTTTTTTTGCGTTTTTGCGGTGATCAATGGCGGGACTTGAAGGCCTTCATGAAATCGACCAGCTTTTCGATCCCGGCCAGCGGCATGGCATTGTACATCGACACCCGCAGGCCGCCCACCGAGCGGTGCCCCTTGAGGCCGACCAGGCCCTGGCTTTTGGCCTCGACGATAAAGGCCGCTTCGAGCTCTTCCGTGGCCAGGCGGATCGGCACGTTCATCCACGAACGTGAGCCGGTCTCAACCGTGCCGCGATAAAAGCCGTTGCTGCCGTCGATCGTCGCGTAGAGCAGATCAGCCTTGTCGCTGTTGATCTTTTCGATGGCCGCCAGTCCTCCGAGCTCCTTGACCCACTGCAGGGTCAATTGCATGATGTAGATGGGAAAGCAGGGCGGCGTATTGTAGAGCGAGTTGTTCTTGATATGCGTGGCATAGGAGAGCATCGTCGGCAGCCCCTCGCGCGCCGTGGCGGCGAAATCATCGCGCACGATGACCAGGGTAACCCCGGCCGGGCCGAGGTTCTTTTGCGCGCCGGCATAGATCATGGCGAATGGGCTGATGTCAAACCGATGCGAGAGGATATCCGAGGACATGTCGCACACCAGGAATTTACCCTTGTGATCGGGAAAGCTCCGGTACTGCGTGCCGAAGATCGTATTGTTGGAGGTGAGGTGCAAATAGGCGGCCTGGGGATCGAGATCCCAGCTCTCCGGCTTGGGGAGATAGGAAAAGTTCTTGTCCTCAGAGGAAGCGGCCGCATGTCCCCGGGCGATGATGTTGGCCTCCTTGATGGCCCGTTTCGCCCACTCGCCGGTGACAACATAATCGGCCGAACCACCTTGCGGGATGAAATTCATCGGCAGCATGGCAAACTGCAAGCTGGCGCCGCCGCCGAGAAAAAGAATCTTGTAGTTGTCCGGGATGCCGATCATTTCCTTGAGCAGGCTCTGGGTATCGGCGAGGATCGCCTCGAAATCCTTGGAGCGGTGCGACATTTCGAGGACCGACATGCCTGTACCTTTGTAATCGGTGAATTCCGCCTGGGCCTTTTCCAGAGCGGAGAGGGGCAGGGTGCTGGGCCCTGGATTGAAATTATAGACGCGTCCCATAATGATCTCCTTGTATTCAAGTAAGCTGTACACGTTCCGGTGGATCAGGCCAGCTCCCCGCGGGAGTACTGCTCGATCAGCAGCACCACCTCGTCAGCGATACGCAAGAGGTTTTCAGCCGTCGAGGCGCCCAAGTGCGGGGTCATGATGACATGAGAGGCGGTGAGCAGGGGCGAGCCCTCCGGCGGTTCGGCGAAGAAGACATCGGTGCCATAGCCGGCGAGCTGGCCGCTCTCGAGGGCGGCGACGATATCCGCCTCCACGACGGTTTTGCCGCGGCCGGTATTGACGATTCGGGCCCCCGGCTTCATCAGCGCAATCCGCTCCCGGTTGATCAGGCCCGTGGTTTCAGGGGTCAGCGGCAGGTGCAGTGAAAAATAATTGCAGAGCGGCAGCAGCTCCGCCAGCGATTTCTGGCCGTGGATGTATTCGCTCCGGACCGGCACGACATCATAGGCATAAACGGTCATGCCGAAGGCGCGGGCGCGTTTGGCCACTTCGAGGCCGATGCGGCCGCAGCCGATAATGCCCAGGGTTTTGTTGAGCAATTCGGTCCGTTTCAGCTCGTTCTTGAGATACTGGCCGGAGGCGGTGCTGTTGTGCGCCGTGATCAGATGGTTGGGCAGAGCTATCATCAGGGCAAAGGCCAGCTCGGCAACGGCCACGCTTGAAGCGTTGGGGGTGTTGTAGACCTTGATCCCTTTGCTTTTGGCATAGTCGCGGTCGACATTGTCCATGCCGACACCGCCGCGGATGATCAGCTTGAGGCGGGGAGCGCCGTCAATGAGCTCACGGGTGCACTTGGTCTTGCTGCGGATGAGCAGGACCTCGGCTTCGGGAATCAGCTCTTTATTGTCACTTACTTCGCCGAAACGGGCGAGGCGGCCCGGCAGGGAAGCGTCGAATTTATCGCTTAAAATGATCTTCATGGTCAGCTCCTGTGCTCGATTCAGTCCAGCAAATGGACGACCAGTCCACTGCGCAATTTGGGTTCAAACCAGGTCGATTTGGGCGGCATGATCTGGCCCGCATCCGCCACCGCCATCAATTGTTCGATCGAGGTGGGATGCATCGAGAAGGCGATCCTGAACTTGCCGGAGTCAACGAGCCGGACCAGCTCAGTGGTGCCGCGGATACCGCCGACAAAATCGATGCGCTGGTCGGTACGGGGATCCCCAATGGCCAGCAGTGGCGCGAGGATATGGTTCATCAGGATGTTGACATCAAGACTTTCGAGGACATCGTCCGGATTCCAGATGCCCGGCTTGGGAGTGAGCAGGGACCATTGGCCATCGAGGTACATCCCGATGGTGTGTTCCGCCACCTCCGGCGCAGCCGCTCCGGCCGGTGCGATGACGAATTTTTCCTCCACCCGGTGCAGGAATTCCACTGTGCTCAGGCCGTTGAGATCGGCTACCACCCGGTTGTAGGGGAGAATCCGCAGATGGTTGTGGGGAAAGATCACGGCGAGGAAGTAATTGTAGGGCTCCTCCCCGGTGTGGTGCGGATTGGCGGCGCGACGTTCGCGGCAGAGATTGCTCGCCGCGGCCGAGCGGTGATGGCCGTCGGCCACGTAGAGGTAGTCCAGATGGGCGAATCCCTCCTCGATGCCGGCGATACGCTCCGGGGCGTCGATGCGCCAGAGGGTGTGGCGGACCTGATCGGGGGTGGTGAAATGGACCAGGGGGGTGCCGGCCGTGGCGGCCATCAGCTGTCCATCGAGGACGGGTTCGGCGGCGTACATCAAAAAGACCGGGCCGATCTGCGCATTCTGGCGGTCCATCAGTGTGGTGCGATCCTTCTCCTTGCTCGCCCGCGTCAGCTCATGTTTGCGGATGCGATTGGCATCGTAATCCGCGACCGCGGCCAGACAGAAATAGCCGGTCTGAACGCGGCCCTGCCATTTTTGCTGATAGACATAAATGGCGGGCACCGGATCCTGTTGCAGGATGCCTTCCGCTATGAAGCGGCGCAGGTTCTCCGCCCCCTTGGCATAGACCTCTTCCGAGTAGAGGTCCACCGTCGGCGGCAGATCGATTTCCGGCTTGTTCACGTGCAGAAAGGAAATCGGATGGCCCTTCGCCATGGTGCGCGCCTCTTCGGAAGAGATCACATCATAGGGGGGCGCGGCAACCTGGTCAGCGATTTCGTCGCGCGGCCTCAGGCCGCGCAGTGGTCTGATCTTGATCATACACTCCCTCAATTAAATGAATTTTCAGCGGAATAATTTACACTTTTTAAGCCATATTTCAAGGGATATTTTGCCGATCCCGCCCGCTTCACTCTCCCGCCGGGGTGCCGGTGGCAAGATCAGTGCTAGCTGATTTCAAGATGATTTCCCTGAAAATGAGGACATATGGCGAAAATGAAAAAAATATTTAAAAAAGTGCAAATTTTTGTTGACTTTTTCATCCCGGCTGAGTATACTATATAGTACAGGCGTGGGGCCTGATACTGTTACTACGCACGACATGGGCCCGCTCTCAAGGGCGGGGGATATCCGAACCGGTTCGGGTAGTTTGGCCTGTTCTTGCGTTTGCGTAGACATCCGGCATTCTACCACTCCTCCTGCGACCCTCTACCACTCTGCAAGTCTTCTGCAAGAACAATGTCTTCTGACAAATATGCCAGACAGGGTTCAGTTTTCCTGTTTCAGGTTGACGTCTCTTTCATGCTTCAGGTGTGCAGAAAGGGACCGGCACGTGGGGGTTGCACGCAGGCATCAGCGGCTTACGAGCCCGGATCGCCCTGGAGAATCCGCCTTTCTCCCCGGAAAGCGTTCTCCCAAATTGATGCTTCATTTTGGCGGCAGTTAAAAAGGCATTTTCAGCCGGCCCCTTTCTCACTTTTTATCTTCCCCTCCAACCGGGGGAATTCTGTTTTCCTGGGGATCCTTTCTTCCTGCACATTGTATGGCTTCGGGGAATTGATCATGCATCGTGTACTTCTGCCATTCCATGCGCTATTGATTGAGGAGGATGGGCAAACACTGGGGGAGTATGCGCTCATCCTGCTGCTCATCGCCGTGGCTGCAGTCGCTGCGGTCACTCTATTCGGAACACAACTGACGGCTTTATATAATCAGATCGTGGCGGGCTTGCCTTGACCCGTTGTGCGCAGGTCCGGGATACCCCGGTTTGCACCCCCGCCAGACTTATCCGCCAGAAGCGATGAACCCTTTGGCTCTGCAACGGCCCCGGGAGGCGATTACACCTGTTTGCCGCCACCTGGCCAGCATCTTGATGTTATCCGAACCGGGAGTAATTCTCTCAGGAGAAAGGGGGACAAAAAGGCATCCTTGCAGCACCTCAATGAGTAACCACCAGCACTTTTCACCTAGCAAAGGAGAGTACCATGCAAGCTGTCATCCAATTCTTTCGTGCGCTTTTCAATCGTGAGGAAGGCCAGACCCTGGCGGAGTACGCCCTGATCCTGGTGCTGATCGCCATCGCCGTTATTGCGATGCTCACCCTGTTGGGCACGAACATCGGCGGTATTCTGACCAGAATCGCCGGCGCGCTCTAGCCCGCCTGGTTGGTTTGGCTATCCATTCTACCGGGGGGACCGGCTCCAGCACCTGCAGAGATCCTGGTCCCCGCTCTTTCCGGAAGGACGAGGAGATGGCTCCGCTGCATCCGCTGCAAATAACCGCGCTGATCGTCCTGAGTATAGCCGCAGCCTGGTACGATCTCAAGTCCTACCGCATTCCCAACGCGGTCACCGTGCCCGCGCTGCTGGCAGGATTGGCGGGGCATGCGCTGGTCCATGGTCTGTCCGGCCTGGGCCATGCCTTGGCCGGCGCTGCCGCCGGATTTCTGGTATTGGGTCTGTTCTATTTCATGGGCGGCATGGGGGCGGGCGATGTCAAGCTCATGGCCGCTGTGGGGGCTCTACTGGGCTGGCCGCTGGCTCTAGCCGCCATTTTTTGTACCGCCATTGCCGGCAGCGTGCTCGCCCTGGGACTGATGATCCGCCAATGGATCACGGCCCGGGAGGGAGCTAACCGGGCGGGATCATCCCTGCTCAAGGTCCGGCTGCCCTATGGTGTGGCCATCGCCGCAGGAACCGTGTGGATCATTGTCAGAGGAGTGTTGCCATGAGGAGGCTGCTTAAAAGGCCGGAGGGACAATCCCTGGTCGAATTCGCCCTGGTCATTCCGATCTTTCTCCTGGTCCTGTTCGGGATCATTGAATTCGGCCGGCTCTGGGAGACGATGAATGTCATGACCGGAGCCGCACGCGAAGGTGCGCGCATCGCCGCGGTGACGGCACCCGACGTGGGCCGTGCACGCGCCACCGCCCTGAACCTCCTGGGCAGCGTCACCCTGTCGGGGCTCACCGTCACGGTCAGCGGCCCCGGCGGTTCGAACGAAGTGACCGTGACGGTCAGCGGGACCTATACCCCGTTGACCAATGCCTTTATACCCGGACTGGTCGGTCCCATCGCCCTCACCCGCAGCACGACCATGCATTGGGAAGGTTAATACGGAGACCCGCAATGTTTCTGCTCAAGCTCAAATTCATCATCCCCCTCGCCCTCATCGCCGCCGTGCTGGCGACCTTCGGCGCCTACTCCTTTCTCCAGAATCAAAAAGCTGCGCTTGAACAGAAAAGCAGCGCCACCCGGCAGGTCATGGTGGCCCGGATGGATGTGCCCGCGGGAACCAAGCTGGCGGAAACCCTCCTGCAAAGCCGGGAGTTCCCCGCCAACCTCGCTCCAGAGGGCAGCTTTTCGCATCTCGCGGACCTGACCGACCGCGTCACCAAGGCCGATCTCTTCGCGGGAGAGGTGGTGCTGGAATCCCGCCTGGCCCCCAAGGGATCAGGCGGCGGGGTGGCTGCCGTCATCCCGGACGGCATGCGGGCGATGACCGTGGCCGTTAATGTCGTCAGCGGCGTCAGCGGGTTTATCCTGCCGCACGCGCGCGTCGATGTCCTGGCGACGGTCTCCTCGAATACCGACAAGGAAGAATCGACGACGACGACGATTCTCGAGAATATCGAGGTCCTTGCCGTCGACCAGACCATCAATTCCAAGGACGACGAGCCGATCACCGTCAAGTCGGTCACCCTGCTGGTCGACCCGTCGCAGGCCGAAAAACTGGCTTTGGCCAGCTCCGAAGGCAAACTGCAGTTGGTGCTGCGCAATGCCACCGACCAGCAAGCAGCGGCGACCTCCGGCGTGCGTCTGAAAGAGATTATCGGCAAAAATCAGCCGGCACCCGCACCAGTGCGGCGCGCTCCGGCCCCTCCAGCACCGGTCGTGGCCAAAGAGGCACCACCCAAAGACCCCCCCAAACAGGTCATTGAAGTCTATCGCTCCAGCACCCGTTCCGAGGTCGTGCTGGATGAAGGCCAGGCCAAAGAAAGCAACCCGCAGAAGTAAGGAACAACCGGACCGGAAAGGAGCACCGCAAGATGCTGTGCAAGCTGCGCATTCTGGCACTCATCGGGGCCCGACTACTGGGCGCCATCATTCTTGTCGCAGGAGTCAGTTCCCTGGCGGCTGCGGAATCTGAGCTGCTGACCGTGGAGCCGGGGCATTCCCAGGTTTTGGAATACAGCCGCGGCATCACCCGTGTTTCCATCGCCGATCCGGCGGTGGCGGATGCCAATGTGATTTCGGCCTCCCAACTGGTCCTCATCGGCAAGGCGGAAGGCTCCACCAGCCTGATCGTCTGGGACGCCCAGGGGGGATATGAACAGCGGCGCGTCCTGGTGCGCAAGCCCCTGGCCTTGCATCAGGTGATGCTGCAGGTACGCTTTATCGAGATTGACCGCACGGCGATCCGTGATCTCGGCCTCGATTTTCTCATCAAAGACCGCAAGCTCGGCAACGAAAGGATCAGCGTGGGCAGTTTTGCGGGCCAGGCCGCAACCGTGAGCGACCCGCTCGGCCTCTCCGAGACCGTCGATCTGCTGATCGCCTTGCCGACCCAGAACCTGACCGCCATGTTCAAGGCCCTGGAAGAGAACAACCTCATCACGGTTCTGGCCAAACCCAACCTCAGTGCGCGCGAAGGGTCCGAGGCGAGCTTTTTGGCCGGCGGAGAGTTCCCGATACCGATCGTCTCCGGCTCCGCGGGCATGCAAACCGTGACCATCCAGTTCAAGGAATTCGGCATCAAGCTGAAATTCACACCCCTGGTGCTGGACTCCAGCATGATCAATCTCAAGGTGGCCGCCGAGGTGAGCAGCCTTGATTTTGAGAACGGCATCACCCTCTCCGGTTTTGTCATTCCCGCGCTCTCCACCCGCAAGACCGAGACCAATGTCGATCTCAAGGAGAACCACTACCTGATCATCGGCGGACTCTTTTCCGAGGAACAGGCCCGGACACTCTCCCGGGTCCCGCTGCTCGGCAAGGTGCCCGTTCTCGGCCGGCTCTTCAGCAGTGAGCATTTCAGTAAAAAGGAGAGTGAGTTGATGATCCTGGTTTCACCCAGGATCACCGCGGGGGTCGCACAATTGCCATCAGAAGGTGTGAATCCATGAGAAGCAAAATGAGGGGTATCCGCTTCATCCGGCAGGAGAGAGGCGCCACGATGGTCCTGGCGGCCGCCTCCATGCTGGCCATTCTCGCCCTGGCCGCCCTGGCCATTGATGTGGGCTATATGCTCACGGCGCGCAATCAGCTGCAGGCCGGTGTAGATGCCTCTGCTCTGGCCGGTGCGGCGGGATTGATGACCAGCCGCACCCAGGCCACGCAGAATGCCATGGACTTCGCCAGCCGGAACACCTGCATTCAGCAGCCGGTTGCTGTCGGGAATAGCGATATCACCTTTCCCAGTTCAAGCCGGATCCGGGTCACCTCAAACCAAACCCTGCCGCTCTTTTTTGCCTCGGCTTTGGGCATGAATACCGTCAACATCTCGGCCGCCGCTACGGCCGAACTCGGTTCGATCATCGGTACGGATCATCTCCGCCCCTGGGCAATTCCCGATATGGGCTTCAGCCTCGGCGACCGCGTGATGATCAAGTCGGGCCAGCTCGGCGCGCCCGGCACCAATCCCGGCTTTTTCTACCCCTCCGATTTTCCGCCGGTCAATCGCGGCCGGCCCATCTCCGGCGCCAGCGAATACCGGTCGAATATCGAGAACGGGTGTGACGGCACGGTGGAGATCGGCGATGTCCTGCAGATCGAGCCGGGGAATATGGTGGGCCCCACCAAACAGGGGGTCGACGCCATTATCCGCTGGGATTCCGGCGCGTACTGGGACAACAGCAGCAGCTCGGTTGTCGGCTCCGATTATCCGGGGTATACCAGCCCGCGCATCTGCATCGTGCCGCTCTATGATGAGCGATATCCACCGGACTCCGGGCGCAACACCATCACCGTCACCGGTCTGGCGGTCTTTTTCGTCGAAGACATGCAGGGGAAAAATGTCTATGGCCGCTTCATCGAGATGCTCACACACGGGATCTGGGGCAGCGGCAATACCTATCTCTATGGCGTGCACCTGGTAGAATGAACAGCAGAAAAGAGCACTATGGACAAGGAATGTACCTGGATATACATCGGCGAGAACGATCCCGGCACGGTATTTAATCTACTGCAGGAGATGGATTCCATCCATTTGGCGGGACGGAGCGAGGAGTGGAAATCGGGGCAGGCGCTGCTCACCACCCTGCACCCGCAGCTCGCCCTGCTTGACCTCGGCGAAGGGGAGGAGGGTCTTAAACATCTCGCCAAATGGAGCGCCCTTTTTCCCGGCACCCTCTTCTTCTGCACCGCCCGCGCGGCCCGGCCGGAACTGATCATCCGTGCGATGCGCGCCGGCGCGCGCGAATTCCTGCTGCCTGAGGGCGAAGCCGACGAGATCTACCGGGCGATCGCCTCCGCGCGCCGCTGGCTCGAAGGCGGATCGGGGCGTCCCGCCAAGGCGAAACTGGTCCGCTGTTTCGGCGTCAAGGGCGGCATGGGCACGACGACACTGGCCGCCAATCTGGCCGTCGCTGCCGCCCACTACAGCCCCCTGCGTGTGCTCCTGCTCGATACCAAATTGCAGCTGGGCAATGCCGCCCTTTTCCTCGACCTGCAGCCGCGCATCACCTTGCTGCAAATCCTCGAAAATCTCGCTACCCTGGATTCCGCACGGCTGCACTCCACCCTCGCCCGGCACAGCAGCGGTCTCTATTTCATCGCCGGCCCTGAAAATATGGAAGAGGCGGATATGATCACCGCCGAGGCGCTGGGCCAAATCATTGAACTGCTGCGGCTGGAGTTCGATCTCATTTTTATCGACAGCGACGACCACTTTGATGAGGTGACCATCCGCGCCCTCGACGAGGCGGATACCATTTATGCGATCGCCCAGCTCGATGTCTCGACGGTCTATAACCTCAAACGCACGCTCGCCCTTTTCCGCCGCATGGGCTATGAGGAGGACAAGGTGGCCGTCATCCTTAACCGCTATCCGCAAAAGATGACTGATGAATTGGCCAGCATTGAAAAATCGATCAACCGCCCCATCGCATGCCGCCTCCCCTTCCAGGAAAACGGCGTCCTGATCGAGAGCATCAATGTCGGCGAACCCATCGTCCTCAGCCGGCCGCGCCACCCCTTCAGCCAGCAGGTGATGCAGCTGGCAAAACTCGTTTTGCCGGATCAACCGGTGGAAACTACGGCGGCGTCCAGAAGCGGCCCGGGATTGATCAAACGCTGGACCAGGCGAAAGGAGTGAAGTATGGGTCTGCGGCAGCGCCTCAAGGTTGACGTATCGGGGGGCATGGCACGACCTGGCGCCGTCCCAAGCCCGGCCACGCTCGTGCGGGAAAGCATGCCCGTCCCTACCGATCTGCTCAGCGTGCATGCCTATTATGAATTCAAGGAGCGCATCCACCGGCGCCTGATCGAAAAGCTCGATCTCGGCAAACTCGACAGCATCCCGGCGGAAACCCTGCGCTCGCTCGTGCGCGATGTCATCGAAAGTCTCCTCGCCTCCGAGGGCGAGATGGCCTTCGAGCTCAATCGGGAGCGCCTGACCGAGGAGATCCTCAACGAAACCTTCGGCCTCGGCCCGCTCGAGCCCCTGCTGCATGATCCCACCATCTCGGACATTCTCGTCAACACCTCCGGCCAGGTCTATGTCGAGCGCTTCGGCAAGCTCGAAATCACCAACACCCGCTTCAAGGACAATGTCCACCTCCTCAACATCATCGAACGCATCGTCTCCAAGGTGGGCCGGCGCGTGGACGAGTCCAGCCCGATGGTGGATGCCCGTCTTCCCGACGGCTCGCGCGTCAATGCGATCATTCCGCCGCTGGCGATCGACGGCCCGATCCTTTCGATCCGCAAATTCGGCCTGCGCCGCCTGACCATGGAGGACCTGCTGCAATTGCACAGCCTCACCCCGGCGATCGCTGAATTGCTCGCGGCCGCGGTCCGCGCCCGCCTGAATATCCTCGTCTCCGGCGGGACGGGTTCCGGCAAGACGACCCTGCTCAACATCCTCTCGGGCTATATTCCCAGCAGCGAGCGCATCATTACCGTGGAGGATGCCGCCGAACTGCAGCTGCAGCAAATCCACGTTGTCCGCCTCGAAACCCGTTCGGCCAATATCGAAGGACGAGGCGCCGTCGCGCAGCGTGATCTGGTGCGCAACGCCCTGCGCATGCGCCCCGACCGGATCCTCGTCGGCGAAGTGCGCGGCGCCGAAGCGCTCGACATGCTCCAGGCGATGAATACCGGCCATGATGGCTCCCTGACGACCTTGCATGCGAACTCCCCCCGCGACGCCCTGCGCCGCCTCGAGACCATGGTGCTGATGGCTGGCGCCAACCTGGGGGACCGCGCCATGCGCGAACAGATCAGTTCGGCCATCCATATCATCGTGCAAATCTCCCGCCTCAGCGACGGGACCCGCAAGGTGATGAAGGTTTCGGAGATTGTCGGCATGGAGGGGGAGACCGTCTCGCTGCAGGACATCTTTCTCTTTGAAAAAATTGGCATCCGTGAGGACGGCCGTGTCGTCGGCACCTTTCGCACCACAGGGATCCGGCCCAAATTTGTGGAACAGATTGAGACCTCGGGCATCAGACTGCCCGACGAGATGTTCGAGCCCCGTTTTGAATTGACCCAGGAGGAGGAACTCTCCGCATGACCCTGCTCATTTTTGCTTTCTTTTTCTTCTTCCTGATGGCGATGCTGGTGCTCCTGGCCCTGGTCTATGACCGTCGCTTCAACAGCAAGCGCAAGATCGACCGGCGTCTGAACAGCTATGCCGCGGACCTGGGGCTGAATGCCGAAAAGATGCCCTTTGTGCTGCGCGATGAACGCCTGAGCGATATCTCGGCCCTCAACCGGGTGCTGCACCGCCTCAACTTTGCGGAGAAACTGCGTCATCTCCTCGAGCAAGCCGACAGCTCGCTGACGGTCGGGACCGTGGTCTTGTTGACCATCACACTTGCGGCCCTCGGCTTGCTGGCGACGAGGAACCTGCAGGAGCTGCTGCCACGCATCATCCTTGGTGTGGCCCTGGCGGCCCTGCCCTTGCTCTACATCCTCTACCGCCGCGGCCGCCGGCTGCGCGCCTTTGTCCGCGCTTTCCCGGATGCCCTGGATATGATGACCAGCTCACTCCGCGCCGGCCATGCCCTGAACAAGGCGCTGCAAATGGTCGCCATCGAAGCCCCCGATCCGGTCTGTGTGGAATTCCGCAAGACCTTCGAGGAGAATAACCTGGGATTGCCCCTGCGCGATGCCCTGCTGCATCTGACGCAGCGGGTCAAGAGCCTGGATCTCAAGCTCTTCGTTACCGCCGTGCTGCTCCAGCGCGAAACCGGCGGCAATCTGGCGGAGATTCTCGAGAAGATCAGTTATACCATTCGCGAACGCTTCAAACTGATGGGACAGATCCGCACCTTCACGGCGCAAGGCCGGATGACGCTGTGGGTTCTCGGCAGCCTGCCCCTGGTCGCCTTGCTGGCGCTGGAGATGATCAATCCCGACTACATCGCCCCGATGCTGCAGGAACGCTTCGGCCGTACCTTGCTGGCGGTCGGTTTTTGCCTGCAGCTCGTCGGCTTTATGGTTATCCGCCGGATCATTCGTATCAAATTCCAATAGGGGGAGATATGCCTCTCTATATCACTTTGGGCGGAATATTTCTCGCCTTTTTCCTGCTTGCCCTCCTGCTGCTGCGCCGGTTGCGCAGCCGGCTGGATCCGACCCATCGACGCGTCAGGCAGCTGATGAGCCCATCCGCCCCTGCTGCGGACAATATCGCCATCCACGATGCGCTGCGCCAGAGCGACCTGCCCGCCGGCCTGGAAAAACTGCTCCTGAGCCTCGGCCGTATCGGCCGCTCCAACGAAAAGGAGCACTCCCGTTCGCGGCAGCTGCTGCTCGAGGCTGGCATCCAGCACGAGATGGCCCCGGTCATGCTCATGGGGATGCGCACCGCCAGCCTGCTGCTCTTCCTGCTCGGCTACTTTCTCTTCATTCACCGCTTGATCGCCCAGCCCATGCTCATGCTGGCCGCTCCCCTGGCCATTGCTCTGTTCAGTTTCCGGCTGCCCGACCTGGTGCTGCGCTACCGTATCACTCAGCGGCGGCAGGAGATTGGGGAGAGTCTGGCCGACGCCCTCGATTTGCTGGTGATCTGCATGGAGGCGGGACTTGGCCTCAACGCCGCGCTGCTGCGAGTGGCGCAGGAACTCGGCATGCGCACGCCGGTCCTCAGCCAGGAACTGCTGCAGGTCACCCAGGAGATGCGTACCGGCCTGGCGCGCGAAAAGGCCTTGCGCAACCTGTGCGAACGCAACAAGGTCGAAAACCTGCGCATCCTCGTGGGCGCCCTGATCCTGGCCGACAAGCTCGGCACCAGCGTGGGCGATACGCTGCGCGCCCAGGCCGACTCCCTGCGCACCCGTTTGCGCCAGTCCGCCGAAGAACAGGCGGCCAAGGCGGGCATCAAGATGCTCTTTCCCCTGGTCCTCTTTATCTTTCCGGCGCTCTTTATCGTGCTTCTCGGCCCCGGCTTTATGAGCATCATGAAGACCTTCTCGACATTCGCCGGCAATTGAGTCCATTCACGGAGTATCGCCCATGAAAACAAGGCTGTTCATCCTCCTCTCCACCCTCATTCTTCTTCAGATCCTCGGCTGCGCCGCGCCGCTGCACCGGTATCCGGCACCGACCTCGATGCCTTCCCTGGTGCTGATCGCAGACCAGGTCTACGACCTGCGCAGCAACCTGCCGATGCCGGCCAGCCGCGCCGAGGTCCACCTCCGCGACGGCAGAAAAATCTGCGGCAAATTTCTCTCCTTCGACGCCGAACAGGTCGAGATCAGCCCCGGCTATCAGTTCAAGACGATCGCAGGCGCCAGCGAGAAGGTCGATCTCCGCGTCAGCCTGGCCAAGCAGGATATCCTCATCCTGAAGATCTGGTGATTCATGCCGATCGTTAATCTCTCCACGGGGCAGCATCCGCAGCACCGGCTGTTCAGCGCCGGGACGTGGAGTCAACGCCTGCTCGGTTTTCTGGCCCTGCTCACGGCACCGTGCCCCAAGGCCTTGCTCATCCGCCGCTGCAATGGCATCCATACCTTTTCTATGCCCTATCCCCTGGGCGTTGCCTTTCTCGATGCCCGGGGCATCGTCCTCCGCGTCGACCGGGCCCTGCCGCCGGGGCGGATCATCCCCTGGGTCAAGGGCGCGCTGGATGTCCTGGAATGGCCTGCAGAAGAGGAGCCGCTGTGCGAGTTACATGCCGGCGACCAGCTGCAGGTGAGCAGCGATGCAGTGCCCGCTGCGGAACGGAGCGCCTGGATCCAGTTTCTTCATACCCCCATCAACCTCTTCCTCGGTCTCCTCTGGCTGGGATTCCTGCTCGTCCGCCTTAAAAGCGGGCTCGGCTGGCACACGCCGGCGGGTTGGGGGCTGTTGTGCTATAACACCTTGCTGGTCTATCTCTTTTTCACGCGCCGCTCCAGCGCTCAGATCTCACGCAATCCCCTGGACTGGAGCGCAGCCATCGTCACAGTGGTGCTTTCCTTGCTGCTGCGGCCTGCGGCGTCTGTCACCGGGGCGTGGCAAGCATTGAGCCTGCTGCTGCAGTTGGCGGCTATCCTCGCCATCCTGCTGGCGCTGGCCAGCCTCGGCAAAAGCTTTGGCATTGTGCCGGCCAACCGCCGGATCAAGACCGGCGGCGCCTACCGCTTCGTCCGGCACCCCCTCTACGCCGCGGAATTGCTTTTCCTGGCGGCTTTTTTACTCGGCAATCCGGGACGGGGCAACCTGGTCAAGGGCGCCTTGATCGTCGCCGGACAAATCTACCGCGCGCTCGCTGAAGAACGGCTGCTTACCGGCGATCCCGAGTACCAACGCTATCTCGCGCGCGTTCGTTGCCGTTTTATCCCCTATATCTGCTGATTCTCCTCCTCACAGCACCAAAAAAAAGAGCTGCCCGAATGGACAGCTCTTTTTTTTGGTGCATAGATCTCTTGCTGGACGCGGCCGTACATGCAGACCTGGAGTCGCCTCCATGGGCGGCTCTATCTGAGGGAGGATCGGCTGATCCTCCTGCCGGCACGCGGCCACGCGTGATGACCTGAAGTCGCCTTCAGGGCGGATCTTTTTTTAGCGGATCGGCTGACCCTCCTTGTCGAGCCGCACCGGTTCTCCAAGTCCCAGCTCCCGCAGCGATGCCAGCTGGGAGTTCGCGTCACCCACCACCAGATAGATCAACTGTTCCGGATGGAGATATTTTTGTGCCAGGGCCGTGTGCCGGAAATTACTGAGGCTGCGGAGAAAGGCCTCCTGCTGTTCGATGCAGTCCCCCGGCAGATGGTACAAGGCCATCTGTTCGAGCAGACCGACCTGGGCCCGCAGCGTCTCGTAGCTGCGTGCATGCGCCTTGAGCTGGGCGCTCTTGCTGAAGCGCAGATCCTCATCGGGGATGCCCTGGCGGTAGCGCTGAATCTCTTCCCGGATGATCCGGAGGGTCTCGAGCGTCGCGCCGGACTGGACGCTCGTCGTGACCATAAAGGTCCCGGGGCCCATCCCGCCGCTGAAACGCGACCGCGCCCCATAGGTGAAACCCTTCTCTTCGCGCAGAATCAGGTTGAGGAGGCCGTTGAACGATCCCCCGAGCCTGTAGTTCATTACCGTGGCCGGAAAATAATCCGCGTCCCGCGCGGAAAGGGCAAGATGCCCAACGCGTACCTCGGATTGCTTCGCTCCCGGGAAATCAATGAAATAGAGGCGGGCTTGCTGGCCGGGTGCTGGCGCAGGCGGCAGCGGCGGTTCGGATTCTTCGCCCTTCCAGCGTTTCTCGAGGGTGCGCAGGGTTTTGTCAACCTGGTGCGCATCGATGTCGCCGGCGATCGCCAGATGGGCCTGCCACGGGCTGACATGGTCCCGATAGTAGGCCTGCAGATCGCTCAGGCTCAAGGCGTGCACACTCGCGGCGGTGCCCTCCACCGGCCGTGAGAGAGGATGACTCTCCCCGTAGAGGAGGCGGTTGATGACCTGGTTGGCGACCGTGGCAGGATTGCTTTGGCTGCGCTGGATATTTTCCGCAGCCTCTTGGCGGAGGCGGGCCAATTCCTTTTCATCCCAGCGCGGTTCGAGGAGGATCTCGGCCATCAGCGCCATCACCGCCGGCCAGCGGGCGGAGAGCGAAGTGGCGCTGATGGTGATGGCTTCGGCGGAGGCGGCCACTGAGATCGTCGCGCCCAGATCGGCGATCGCCTCTTCGAGCTCGACGGGCGTTTTCGTCCGCGTCCCCTCCATCATCAGGCGGGCGAGGAGAGAGGCCGTACCCTCCTTGCCCGCGGCGTCCAGAAGCGCGCCGCCCTTGAGTGTCAGCGCCGCCTGGAGCAGCGGCAGCTCACGCTGGGTAATGCCGGAGAGGGTCATGCCGTTGTCGAGTTGCTGCCGCCAGACCGGGAGCGCATGGAGCGAGGGCTCGGGGCCGGGAGCAGGCTCAAGGGCGCGATCGAAGCGGGATGGCGCGGGGCTGTCGGCGGGCTTGGCTGCAGCAGCTGTGGTGGCGCTGGCAGAGGCGGCGGGGTCCTGCGGGATCGCCACAGGGAGGGAGGCTGCGGCGGCAGCAGCGCCGGGATCCTCCGGAATCGTGAAGGGGAGGGAGGCCGGGGCGGCGAGATCGCTGCGGCCTTTGGGCACGAAACTCGTCAGGACAAAGGGTCTCGTCTTGATATAGGTGGTGTAGACCTGCCAGATCTCCGCCGCTGTGATCGATTGGGCCTGCTCCAGGTCGGTGGCCATATAGTCGGGCGAACCGGCATATTCATTATACCAGGCCAGCTGCATCGATTTGCCCAGGACACTTGAAATGCGGGTGTACCAGCTGGTAGTCAGGCCGGCCTTGCAGCGCTCCAGATCGCGGGCGGTGAAACCGCGGGCTTCGAACCGTTCCAGGGCGCGCTGGATCGCCGCTTCGACGCGTCCGAGTTCGACCTCCGGAAACGCGCGCACCCGGATGGAAAAGGTCCCGGCGATTTCCTGGCTCGACTGCCAGGCCCGCACCGATGGGGCCAGTTTTTCCTCTTCGACCAGTACCTGGTACAGCGGCGATTTCTTGTTTCCGGCGAGCAGTTCCGCGAGAAAATCCAGGGCATGCCCCTCCCGGGTGAGGCGCTGGACGGTGGGGAAAACCATCGTCAGCTCGGGGGAGCGGATAAAGCCATCCTCATACTTGGCACGGTGGCTGCTCTCCAGCCGGACCGCCATCGGCGGGAGCGGCTGCACCTCCGGCCGGGCCGGAATTTCCGCGAAATACGTTTCGATCCAGGTGCGGGTCTGGCTGGGCTCGAAATCCCCGGCTACGACCAGCGTGGCGTTGCCCGGCCCGTACCAATGTTTATAAAAGTCGTGCACATCGGCCAGGGTGGCGTTGCGCAGATCCGCCATCTCGCCGATCACCTCGCGGCTGTAGGGATGCCCGGCAGGGTAGAGCAGCTTGCCGATGATATAGCTGGTTTGCCCGTAGGGGCGGTTGTCATAGTTCTGCCGTTTTTCATTCTGGACAACGCCTTGCTGGTTGGCCAGGGCCGCCGCGGTGACTGTGCTCAACAGCCACCCCATACGGTCGGATTCGAGCCAGAGGACCATCTCCAGGGCGTTGCGCGGCACCGTTTCAAAGTAGACCGTGCCGTCGGCATTGGTGCCGCCGTTGAGCTCCCCCCCGGCGCCCTGGATCTTTTTGAAAAACTGGTCCTGCCCGACATGCTCCGACTCCTGAAACATCATGTGCTCGAAGAGATGGGCGAAACCGGTGCGGCCGGCAACCTCGCGATTGGAGCCGACGTGATACTGGAGGGCCACCGCAACCACCGGATCGGAATGGTCCTGATGCAGGATCACCTCCAGGCCGTTGCCGAGCTGGTAGCGCTCGCAGGGCAGACGCAAGGGTGTTGCAGCGGCGGCAGCGGTGAAAAGCAGGAGGAGCGTCAGGGACTGACGACGAGAGGGCATGAAAGGACTCCCTGGTCTGGCAGAAAAGCTGCCGTTACGATAGGCTTTTGAGAATATACGAGATAACCGCCATGCGGATGGCCGGATGGAGCATCCCCCGGGGGGCAAAAAAAAGCACGAATATGCTTTTTTTGCTTGATTTTTAACAGCTAATAAGCTATCTTATGGTAAGAAATGGTTGTTTTTGGAGATTTACTGCTACTTTTAGGCTTTTTTAGGAGATCATCCCTTTCTGTTTGGGGTGGCAACGAACCATGGCCGAACTTTCCGGTTCCTATACGATCACGCTGGATGCCAACCGGCGCTTTGCGCTGCCGGCGAAGCTCTATTATTCGCAGGAAGACCTCCTGCGCGATCGGATCAAGATCACCCGCGGCATCGGCAAATGCCTGACCGGGTACTACCGGGACGAATGGAAGGCCCTGGTTTCCTCCTTAAATAAATTAAATGTAGATGAGAAATCCAAGCAAATAATGAAGCGCCATATCATCGGTGCTGCATCGGATTGCGAACTCGACAAGCAGCGGCGGCTGATCCTTCCGGAGAATCTGGTAGCATATGCCGAGCTGCCTGCTGATGGCGAGGTTCTGGTGGTGGGGTGTGGAGAGGTCTTTGAGATCTGGAACCCGGCGCTCTATCAGGAAGATGCCCGGGCGAGCGAGGAGACCATCCAGGCCATTTTCAGCCGGATATCACTCGGCGCGTCGGGTTCATCCTCCCCGGAGTCCAATTGAGCTGCGGGGAGGTGCCATGGAAGGGTATCACCAGTCGATCATGGTCCGGGAGATCCTGGAGCTGCTCCGGATCCACCAGGCCGGGCTGGTCTATGATGTAACGGCCGGCGACGGCGGTCATCTGCAGGCGTTTCTGCAGACGATGCCGTCCGCGGGACGGGTTGTGGGCATCGACAGAGATCCTGAGGCCTTGCGGAGGCTGCGGCAGCGGCTGGCCAGTTACACAGATCGATTCCAGGTTGTGCACGGGAATTTTCGCGATCTCGAGACCCTTCTGGCTGATTCCGATCGGGGCCATGTGGATGCCATTCTCGCCGACCTGGGTATTTCCACCCTGCAAATCACTGATCCGGAGAAGGGATTTATGTTTTCCGCCGATGGGCCGCTATCCATGCAAATGGATCCGCAAAGCGGAATCAGCGCCGCCACGGTCGTCAATGAATTTGACGAGCGCAGGCTCGGCGAGATCATCCGTACCCTGGGCGAGGAACGCGCCTGGCAGCGGATCGCCAGGGCCATCGTGCGCGCGCGCAGCAAAAGCCCGATCGAGCGCACCGGGCAGCTGGCCGCGATCGTTCGCGCGATCGTGCCGGGACCCTTCGGCATCAAAAGCTGCGCCCGTATGTTCCAAAGCTTGCGCATCTTTGTCAACGATGAATTGAACAATCTCAAGGCGTTTCTGCCGCAGGCGCTGGCAGCCCTGCGCCCGGGAGGCCGGCTCGCGGTGATCTCTTTCCATTCTCTCGAAGACCGGATCGTCAAGGAGTACTTGCGCGAGCAGGCCAATCCCTGCATTTGTCCCCCGAAGTTGCCGATGTGTGTCTGTGGTGCGGTGCCGGCCCTGAAGATAATCGGCAAAATGGTGGTGCCCACCGCGGCGGAAGTGGCCCTGAACCCGAGCGCGCGTTCCGCCAAGCTGCGCGTGGCTGAAAAACTGCAGAAGGCCTGATCCCATGCGTATGGCCAGCACCCGATATCATTCCCGGCCGCACAAGAGCCAATACCTGCGCAACCGCGAGCAGGTATTTATCGTTCTCGGGATCATCGCCTTGCTGGTTTTTATGAAGGTGTGGCAGAAGGTGAATGTGGATCATCAACTGCGGCGCAACGGCGAGCTGCAGCAGCAACTGCTCACCCTGCAGGGAGAGAATGCGCTGTTGGAAGTGCACATCGACGAGCTGCGCTCGATGCAGCGTATGGACGAATTGGCCCGGCGCGATCTCCGTTTGGTACCTGTGCCCACGCTCCGGCTCAAAGAGAAAAACATCATCGATAAAATCGTGGATATTCTGGATGATTGGCAGCGCTGACCGGCCGGGCCGGGGCGTAAGACGCGGAAGTGCTGACTTGCCATGAACTATACCCATAACCGCACCCAACAGCAGCGTCAGGATCAGTCGCGGCTGCATCTGTACTACCGGCTGCTCTATTTTTTTATCCTGATTCTGATCGCGCGCCTGCTCTATATCGAAGTCTTTATGCGGGAGAAATTCGAATTGCTCGCTGAGAAGCAGTATCTGCAGGAGGTCCGGCTCGATCCGGTTCGCGGCACCATCTATGACCGCCGCATGCGGCCGCTGGCGATCAATGTCCCCTCGGTTTCGATCGGTGCATACCCGCTGCGCATCGTCCATCCCGGTACAACGGCGCGCAAGCTGAGCCGTGTGCTCGGAATCTCCTCTGCGACGCTGCAGGCCAAGCTGCGCAAGGATCGCTCCTTCGGTTACCTCGCGCGGCGCGAGTCGCGACAGACCGGTCTTGCCGTGGAGTCTCTGGGGCTGCAGGGCGTCAGCATCATCAAGGAGTACGCGCGTCAGTATCCGATGGGCGAGGTCGGCAGCCAGATTCTCGGTTTTATGGATGCGGACGGACATGGCATCAGCGGTGTCGAGAAACGCTTCGAGTCGGTGCTGTACGGGGTGCCGGGCTATGCCGTCAAGCAAAAGACGGCCGTGGGCAATCAATACACTTTTTATCATCCCGATTACCCGATGCAGCAGGCCGAAGCCGGCGGCCATGTCGTTCTGACGATCGACGCCGCCTATCAGAGCATTGCCCACCGGGAGTTGCGCCGCACCCTGCAGGAGACCAACGCCGATAGTGGCGTCGTCATCATCATGGATCCCCGGACGGCCGAGATTCTGGCCATGGCGTCGGAGCCGGGGTTCAATCCCAACGCCTATGGCAAATACTCCCCCTCCTCGTACCGGCTGCGCGCTATCACCGACCAGTTTGAGGCGGGTTCCACCTTCAAGCTGGTGACCATGGCCGGGCTGCTCAACGAGGGGATCTATCGCCCCACGGACAAGATCTTTTGCGAAAACGGCGAGTGGAAGGTGATGGGGGAGACGATCCATGATGTTCATCCCTACGGCATGCTGACGATGCACGATGTGATCGTCAAGTCCTCCAATATCGGCATGGCCAAATCGATCCGGGACCAGGACAAGAGCATCGTCTACCGCTATGCGCGTGATTTTGGATTTGGGGCACGGACCGGGGTCGGGCTGGAAGGGGAGGCCGGCGGTCAGCTGCGCGATATGTCGCAATGGTCGGGATACACGCCTTATGCCATGTCCTTCGGGCATGAGATCGCGGTGACGCCCCTGCAGATGGCCAATCTCTTCTGTACGATTGCCAACGGCGGCACCCTGCTCGCCCCCTATGCGATCCGCGAGATCCAGGATGCCCGGGGGCATGTACAGGAGCGGAACCGTCCCAAAGCGATCCGCCGGGTTATTTCCGTCGAGACCGCGGCGATGCTCAAGGAGATGATGGCGGATGTGGTGAAAGAGGGCACGGCCAAAAAGGCCCAGCTCGAAGGCCTCACGGTGTGCGGCAAGACCGGGACGGCGCGCATGGTGCGCAGCGGCGGCGGCGGCTATATCATGGGGCAGTATATTGCCAACTTTGGGGGTTTTTTCCCGAAGGAGCAGCCGGAAGTGGTGATCTACGTGATGATTGACAATCCCAAAGGGAGCTATCTGGGAGGAGATGTTGCTGCGCCGTGCTTCAAGCGTATTTCACAGCAGATCCTGTTCCAGAGAGGGGTTGATGTGGAGGCGGAGGAGGGTCAAGAGTTGGATCTGAAATTTGTCAAACAGGACCGCAGGATCGTGCCCAACTTTATCGGTTTCAATCGGGCTGCCGCGGTGCAAATGGCGGGGGATCTTAACCTCGAGCTGGATATTGCCGGCCGCCAGGGGGTGGTCGTCGAGCAACAGCCCAAGGCCGGCGTGGAGATCGAAATTCCCGCCACCATCCGCCTGGTTTGCCGGGAAAATTCCGGCGAAACGGCCCGGCGCCTGGTGCCGCGCGTGACCGGCTTGCCCATCCGCAACGCGGTCAATGTCCTCGCGGCTGAGGGCATCACCGCGGTGGTCAGCGGCAGCGGCAAGGTGGTTTCGCAGCAGCCGCCGGCGGGACGTCAGGCGCACCCCGGCGATCAGGTGCTGCTGGTTTGCGAATCCTCCATCGATCTGAGAAAACTTTTGATATTCTGAGTAGACCATGGCGTACGCGGACTTGACATTGGCCAACATCGCGCGCTGGACCGGCGGCCGCTGGACCGGGACTCCGGAGCAGCTGCCGCGCCGCCTCGGCGGCGTCTCCACGGACTCGCGCACGGCCGGGAGCGACGATCTCTTTGTCGCCCTCAAGGGCGAGCGGTTCGACGGCCATGACTATGTCCGCCCCTTCCTCGCCGCCGGCGGCGCGGCGGCGATGGTCGCTGAATCCTGGCGCGAAGCCCAGAGTAGAGATCTTGACACGGCGCGCCTCATCGTCCTCCCGGATCCCCTCAAGGGCCTCCAGAGCGCCGCAGCACACTACCGCGACACCTTTTCATTGCCGGTGATCGCCGTGACCGGCAGCGTCGGCAAGACCTCCACCAAGGAGGCGATCCATGCCGTCCTGTCCCAGCGCTTTCGCGTCCTGCGCAACGCCAAATCCTACAACAACCATATCGGCGTTCCCCTGACGCTTCTGGCCCTGCGCGATGAGCACGAGATTCTCGTCACCGAACTGGGTACCAATCATTATGGCGAACTCGATCTGCTCGGCAGCCTGGTCAAGCCCGCCATGGCGATGATCACCAATATCGGCTTCGCCCATCTCGAGTTTTTCAACGACCTGGCCGGCGTCGCCCGCGCCAAGTTCGAGATCTTTAATCACTGCCAGCCGGACGGCCTCGCCCTCTATAACGCCGACGACCCGATCCTGCGCAACCGCAACTACCCGCTGACGCGGACCTTCTCGTACGGGCTCGAACACCCCGCCGATCTCCGCGCCGAAATCCTCGGCTGCGATGAGGAGGCCTGCTACAGCCTGCGCCTGCTCGGGCAGGAGATCAAGCTGCCGGTAAGCGGACGCCATCATGTCGGCAACAGCCTGGCGGCAGCGGCGGTGGGCGTGCAGTTCGCGCTGAAGCCTGAGGAAATCGCTGCGGGCCTGGCGGCGTTGACCGCCGTGGACCAGCGCATGGCGCTCCTGCGCTGCGGCGGCGTCGTACTGATGAACGACACCTATAATGCCAATCCCGGCAGCTGCGCCGCCGCCCTCCAGACCCTGGCCGATTTCGCCCTGCCGGGCCAGGGCCGGCGTTTTGCGATCCTGGGCGACATGCTCGAACTTGGCAGTTATTCCACCGACGAACATCGCAAGCTCGCCGATCTGGCGGCCGGGCTCCATATCGACGCTCTCTGGCTTTACGGGCATGAAACCATCGCCACCCTCGAGCGGGCCGGAGAAGTCGGCCTGGCGGCGCGCCATTTCGCCGCCAAACCGGAGCTGGAAGAGGCCCTCCATGCGGCGATCCAGCCCGGCGATGTCCTCCTCTTTAAAGGCTCCCGGGGCATGCGCATGGAGACCCTGGTAGCGGCGGCTCAGCGTCATCTGACGAATCATTCTAAATAGCGGATGGACTCATGCTGTACTACTTGCTGGCGCCCTTGAAGGAAGATTTCATCATTTTCAATCTCTTCCGCTATATCTCTTTTCGTGCGGCGAGCGCAGCGCTCCTGGCCCTGCTTCTGAGTCTGCTCATCGGGCCGGCCCTGATCCGCAAGTTGCGCGAAATGCAGATCGGCGAAGAGGTGCGCGCGGACGGACCACAAACGCATCTCAGCAAGCGTGGGACGCCAAGTATGGGTGGCATACTGATCCTGGTCAGCACCCTGCTGGCCACCCTGCTTCTGGCCAAGGTCGGCGAAACCTGTGTCTGGGTCGTCATGATCGTCACCCTGTGGCTGGGCATGCTGGGTTTGCTGGACGATTACCTCAAGATCGTCAAAAAAATGCCCAAGGGGCTGATCGGACGCTACAAGCTGGCCGGTCAGGTCACGATCGGTCTGTTCGTCGGCCTGGTCGTCTATTTTCTGCCGACGGTAGCCGCCGAACGCTCCTCGACCACCATCCCCTTTCTCAAGAACTTTGAGCTGGAGTTCGGCATTTTCTATATCTTCATTGTCGCCTTTGTCATCACCGCCATGTCCAATGGCTCCAATTTGACGGACGGATTGGATGGGCTTCTTATCGGCCTGATCGCCATCGCCGCGACTGCCTTTGGCCTCATCGCCTACGTCACCGGCCGCGTCGATTTCAGCGATTATCTCAATATCATTTACCTCCCTGAGGCCGGCGAGCTGGCGGTCTTTTGCGCGGCGCTTTTCGGTGCCTCTCTCGGCTTTCTTTGGTACAACGCCTATCCGGCGCAGGTCTTTATGGGCGATACGGGCGCCCTCGCGCTGGGCGGCGCTATCGGTACTGTAGCGGTGCTGGTCAAAAAGGAGCTCCTCCTCCTGCTGATCTGCGCCATTTTCGTGATCGAGAGCCTTTCGGTGATCCTCCAGGTCGGCCATTACAAACGGACCGGCCGGAGGATCTTCCGAATGGCTCCGATCCACCACCACTTCGAACTCAGCGGCTGGGCCGAACCCAAGGTGGTCACCCGCTTCTGGATCGTGGGCATTATTCTGGCACTGTTGACTCTAACCACTTTCAAAATAAGATGATCGAAGCACGTAAAAAAATGGACTGGGCGCGCACGGATTTCGCCCTCCTGACCTGCATCCTGGTGCTGATCATTCTCGGCGCCGCGACGATTTATTCAGCCAGCTCGTATCGTTCGGAGATGCGCTATGGCGACAGCGCCTACTTTTTTACCAAGCAGCTGGCGCGCATCGTGATCGGCCTGATGCTCATGGTATGGATCGCGCGGCGCGATTACCATGAGTGGCTCGGATTCGCCTGGCCCCTGTTCTGGATCTCCCTGGTGTTGCTCGCCATCCTGCTGCTGCACATTCCCTTTATCACCCCGCGTAACGGGGCACGGAGCTGGATCAATCTCTATTTCTTCAGCTTTCAGCCCTCGGATTTTGCGCGCTATGCCCTGATCACGGTGCTGGCGATCAAACTACACGAATGGCGCGAACACCTCGATGACCCGGCGGTCTATATCCAGCTGTTCGGACTGGCCCTGTTGATCGTTGGACCCATCGCCCTTGAGCACGACATGGGCACCGCGGCACTGACCATGATCACTGTCTTCTCGCTCTTTTTTATCGCGGAGATTCGCGTCAGCTATCTCGCCGCCACAGCCCTGTCCGCCGTGAGCCTGGCGCTGCTCTATGCCAGCTTTAACAAGTACATGCTCATACGGATCACGGACCACCTCCATTCCGTGGGCGGGGAAATGCACCCGCATCTCAAGCAGTCGATCATTGCCCTGGTCCAGGGCGGTATCTTCGGGATGGGCATCGGCGGCAGCCGGCAAAAATATCTCTTTTTGCCGGAGGCGCATAATGACTTTATCTATGCCATGATCGGCGAGGAATATGGCCTGATCGGCACGATCGGCGTGCTGCTGCTCTTTCTGATGATCATTCATCGTGGCCTGATCATTGCCCGGCAGGCCCCGGATGCCACCGGCCGCTATCTGGCGGGGGGGATCACAGCCTGTTATGCGAGCTATGCCCTGATCAATGCGGGAGTGGTCATCGGCCTGCTGCCGACGACGGGTATTCCGATGCCCTTTCTCAGTTACGGCGGCACCTCCCTGGTGACGCACCTTTGTGCCCTGGGCTTGCTGCTCAATATCTCGGCGCAGGGCAGTCCGGCGTATGCCAAGAGCCCGGGCTGGCGGGAATACCGCCAACGCGTCAGCGAACGCGCCTTTCCCGAGCCGTCGCGTTTGTTTGCCGGGCGTCCCCGGATGCGCAAGACAGTTTCGCTGCGCCGGAGCGTGCGATGAAGCGCCCGGCGGACAAGGCTCCGGCCTATCTCTTTGCCGGCGGCGGCACCGGCGGGCACCTCTATCCGGCCATCGCCATTGCGGCGGAACTGCGGAAATTGTCGCCGCAAGCGGAGATCCACTTTGCCGGCACCAGCCGCGGCGTGGAAACCCGGATTGTGCCGGAGCTGGGCTATCCGCTGCACCTCATTGCCATTCGCGGCTTTGCCCGGCACCGCTTCTGGATCAATCTGGCCCTGCCCTTCCTGCTCCTCTGGAGCCTGGTGCAGAGTCTGACGCTGATCATGCGTTTGCGGCCGCGCGTCGTGGTCGGTACCGGCGGCTATGTCAGCGGGCCCATTCTCTTTGCGGCGCATCTGCTCGGCCGCCCGACGCTCATCCAGGAGCAGAACAGTTTTCCCGGCGTCACCACGCGTCTGCTGGCGCGCTGGGTCGATCAGGTGCATCTGGGCTTTGCAGAAGCGCGTCCCTTATTCAAACGCAGGACCAACGTTTACACCACCGGAAATCCAGTGCGCGATTTTTCGGTCAGCGCGACCGCGGCGGAGGCCAGGCGTTATTTCGGCCTCGATCCGGCGCGGCCGACACTCCTGGTGTTCGGCGGCAGCCAGGGTGCGCGCGTCATTAACGAACTGGTTATCAAATATTTATCACGTCTGCTTGCAGAGTCGGAGATTCAGCTCATCTGGAGCAGCGGAAAATGGAATCAGGAAGCGGTACGGCAGGCACTTGTCGGGTGTGAGGAACGGGTGTGGAGGACAGATTTCATCACCGAGATGCCCCTGGCCTACAGGGCGGCGGATGTGGTGATGAGCAGGGCAGGGGCGCTGACGTTGGCTGAGATCGCTGTGTGTGGGCTGCCGGCCCTCCTGATTCCTTTTGCCGCTGCGGCCGGAAATCATCAGGAGGCCAATGCGCTCGCCCTGGCGCACCGGGGCGCAGCGCTGGTCATCCTCGAGCGAGAACTGCCGCAGCACGATCTGGTGGCCGAACTGCTCGGCCTGATCAACGACGCCCCGCGCCGCCAAATCATGGGGCGTATCGCACGGGAGACGGCCTTCACCACTGCCGGCGCCGACCTCGCCCGCGCGGTGATGGACCTGGACCTTTCGCAAAAGGGGGATGCATGAGCCAACGCGTTCTTCAATACAGCAAGGTGATGCTCTTTCTCAGCTTTGCCGTGGTGGCGGGACTTTTTATCAGTCAGCAGCTGCTGGAAGCGCACGATAGCGAGGAACCGGTTCTCTCCATCGATCAGATGGCCACCCAGAATGCCCTGCAGTATGTCGACAAGGATGAGCTGCGCGAAAAGCTGGAGGACAAGATCCGCCGGGCCGATGCGGAGAAAAGCATGCTGACCCTCGGTTCGCGCGAGTGCAAGCTCTTCCTGCAGGCACAAGGCAAAAAAGGTCGTCCGGTCGCCCTGCTCGCCGCCGGCCACATTCGCGGCATCGACGATCGCGGCAACGTCCTCACGCTGCAGGAGGATGCCCCGATTCCCAATCTTCCGGTCATCACCGGACCGGGCCTGCGTTTCAATCCCAAAACCCGGCAGCTGGACGGATTCCTCTTTCATCAGGCCATGGATCTCATCTCGCAAGTGAACGATCGCAGTTCCCTGCTGGGCCAGAAACTTTCCGAAGTCCACTGCGATCCGGAACTCGGACTGGTGGCCTATTTTTCCCAGACTGGCATGCTGCCGGTGCTTCTCGGCCAGGACGATCTCAAAGCCAAGGCGAGGAATCTGGATGTCTTCTTCGCCCAGCTTGGGCCTTCCACACTGATGGGCAATATCCGCTGTCTGGATGCGCGCATGGCCAGCCAGATCGTTGTCAAGAAGAAATCGTGACCGGAACCTCCAGATAAGGATTGCTCTATGGAAGAAGTCGATATCATTGCGGGGCTCGACATCGGCACCACCAAGATCGGCTGCTATATCGCCGAGGTCAATGAAGCCCAGGAGATCAAGATCATTGGCGTCGGCACTGCTCCTTCGGAGGGGCTGCGCTACGGCATCGTCGTGGATGCCGAAAAGACGGTCCGGTCGATCAAGCTGGCGGTCGAGCGCGCCGAAGAGATGGCCGATGTGCAGGTCGATATGGTCTACGCCGGCATTGCCGGCGATCATATCCGTAGCATCAACGGCCGCGGCGTCGTCGCCATCTCGGGCGAGGATAACGAGGTCAATCAGGAAGATATCCGCCGGGTCATCGAGGCCGCCCGCGCTGTTGCCTTGCCCCTGGACCGTGAGGTGATCCATATCCTGCCTCAGGAATTTATCGTCGACGACCAGCGCGGCATCCGCGACCCGATCGGCATGAACGGGGTGCGCCTCGAGGCTGAAGTGCATATTGTCACCGGCGCGATCGCCTCGGCGCAAAATATCTATCGCTGTATCGAGAAAGCCGGCTATTCCACAGCCGATCTGGTGCTCGAGCCCCTGGCTTCCAGCTACTCCGTGCTCAGCGATGATGAGAAGGAACTCGGCGTCATCCTCGTCGACATCGGCGGCGGCACCAGCGATATCGCCCTGTTTTATGAGGGCTGCATCCGCCATACCGCGGTTGTCGCGCTCGGCGGCCGCAACGTGACCAACGATCTGGCCATCATGCTGCGCACGCCGATCGAATCGGCCGAGCGCCTCAAGATCGAAAACGGCCACGCGCTGCACAGCGAAGGCGACAAGGAGATGGTGGTCGAGGTCCCGGGCATCCATGGCCGGCCTTCACGGCGGATCTCGCGCGGGCTGCTGGTCGATATCATCCAGCCGCGGATGGTGGAAATCCTCACCATCATCTACGAAGAGGTGAAGAAATCGACCTATATCAATCTGATGACCACCGGCCTGGTGCTGACCGGCGGCGCTTCGCTGCTGCCCGGCACCATGGAACTGGCCGAAGAGATCTTTAACATGCCGGTCAAGATCGGTCATCCCGCGGGCTTTACCGGCATGATCAATGAAGCCGGAACCCCGCAAAGTGCCACCGGCGTCGGCTTGATCCAGTACGCCCTCAAGCACCGCGACGAGGCCGTTGAGGTGCGGCGCAAGAGTTTCACTTCGCTCTATGGCAAATTCAAACAGCTGTTCGACCGTAAATTGTAACATCATGCAGGCCTGCCGGAACTCTTCCGGCAGATGGTTGTACCGGCCTGGCGTTGGAGAAGGGATAGCTCCGGCAGCCGGGCATGTTAAGAGAGGGGTAAGGTATGCCACCCAAATCATCCAACGGACAAGGGATAGGTCTGATGGAAGATCTATTTAGCACAAGGGAGCGGGCTATGAATTTGACCTTTGATTTCGATGATGTGAATCCCAACAGCGCTGTCCTCAAGGTGGTCGGCGTCGGCGGCGCCGGCGGCAACGCGGTGACGCGGATGATCTCCGAGGGATTGAAAGGCGTCGGTTTTATTGCCATCAATACCGATGAACAGGCGCTGGAGTACTCCATGGCGCCCACCAAAATTCGCATCGGCACCAAGACCACGCAGGGACTGGGCGCCGGCGCCGATCCCCAGAAGGGGCAGCGCGCGATCGAAGAAGACCGCAATGCCGTGTATGATGCCCTGGCCGATGCCGATCTGGTCTTCGTCACCGCCGGCATGGGTGGCGGCACCGGCACCGGCGCTGCGCCGGTCGTGGCCCAGATCGCCCGGGATATCGGGGCTCTCACGGTGGGCATCGTCACTCGGCCGTTCCTCTTCGAGGGGCCGAAACGGATGATGCGCGCCGACGAGGGCATCCTGGCCCTCAAAGAGTGCGTCGACACCCTCATCGTCGTTCCCAACCAGCGGCTGATCTCCATTGTGCCGACCGATACGCCTCTCGACAAGGCCTTCCGCTATGCCGATGAGATTCTTTTCAACGCGACCAAGGGTATCTCGGATCTCATCACCGTGCCCGGACTGGTCAATCTCGATTTTGCGGATGTGCGCGCTGTCATGAGCGAGGCGGGGGATGCCCTGATGGGCTCGGGCATCGGCCGCGGCGAGAATAAAGCCAAGATCGCCGCCGAACAGGCCATCCACAGTCCGTTGCTCGAGGATGTCTCCATCGCCGGTTCTCTGGGACTGCTGGTCAACATCACCGGCGGGCCGAGGATGAGCCTGGCGGAGGTCAATGCCGCCACCACTATCATCTTTGAGGAAGCGGGACCGCGCGCCAACATCATTTTTGGCGCGGTCATCGACAACAGCCTCGACGACGAGATGCGGATCACGGTCATTTCCACCGGACTCTCGAGTGCGGTCCGCCGTCCGCGGGAGAGCACCAACTGGACGAGTGCCAAATTCGAGCAGGGCGGTTTGCTGGAAAAAGAGATCCCCGCCGTGACCCGGATCGAGGAGATCAATGAGCATGTGAGCAAGGAAGCAAGCCGGGATATTCTCAATCCGTCTTGGCAGCAGCGTACGACGCTCCCGGCGAGCCGCCCGCGTCCGCAGCAGCCGGAATCGCGCCCGGCTACACCGTCGCCGGCCAGCCGTCCGGAACCCGCCTACACCTGGAAGGATGTCGAGCGCACCCTCCAGGATGTGACGATCGAACCGGGCAGCGGCAATGGCCATGATGACAATGAATTCGATATCCCGGCGTGCCGCCGCAACCGCTGGAAACTGCTCTAGTACGGTACGGCGCACGGCGCGCCCGGTACTTTTAACCGGAGGCGGATGGTATGGCTGATCAGGTCGGGGCCTTCCGGGCCTATGCCAGGAAACTGCTCAGCGCAGAAAGCCGCCGCCATGAAAATTTTCCCACCGGCCCCACTCCACTGGCGCTCGTCTATCCCAACAGCTACGCAACCGGGATGTCGAGTCTGGGCTTCCAGACCGTCTACCGGTTGTTCAACGAGCAGCCACTCCTCAAAAGCGAACGGGCCTTCCAGCTGGAAGGCCCGTTCGCGGCCTTGTGTCATACTCTCGAATCCCAGCGTCCGCTTAACCAGTTCCGTGTCGTCGCCTTTTCCGTCGCCTACGAGATGGATTATCCCGCCGTGGTGGCCCTGCTCAAACGCGCCGGCATTCCGACGCTCGCCCGGCAGCGCAGCGAGCGCGATCCTCTGGTGGTGATGGGGGGCGTCGCGACCTTTTATAATCCCACGGTGTTGGCGCCCGTGGCGGATCTCTTTCTCATCGGCGAGGCCGAGGAGATGATCCCCGACTTTGCCCGCTGTCATGCAGAACATCTCGAAACCGGCGGCAGCCGAGATGATCTGCTGGCCCGGCTGGCGCAGATTGAAGGCGCCTGGGTGCCGGCCGTGCATGGCCTGGTACCACCGCCGCGCACTATCCGCCGCCGCTATCTCTTGCTGCAGGATCATCCTCCGGCCACCTCGGTGGTGGTCACACCCCACATGCACCTCGAGATGTTCATGGTAGAGGTCGGGCGCGGCTGCGGCCGGGGCTGCCGCTTTTGCGCCGCGGGTCACCTCTACCATCCCTTCCGTACCTGGCCGGTCGAGGCGGTCCTGAGCGAGGTCGAGCGCCATGCCCGGCCGGGCGACCGCATCGGTCTGGTCGGCGCGGCGCTGTCGGACTATCGCCCCCTCGAGCAGCTGTGCACGGCGCTGTTGCAGCGCGGCCACCCGGTCAGCCTCTCGTCCCTGCGCGCTGACCGGATCTCCGCCAGCCTGCTCACAGCCCTCGATGCCAGTGATATCCGCAGCGTCACCCTTGCCCCTGAAGCCGGCAGCGAACGCCTGCGCACCGTGATCCGCAAGGACCTGCGCGAAGAGGCGATCCTCGACGCCGCGGCACGCATCGGCGAGTCCCCCATCCGCCAGATCAAGCTCTATTTCATGATCGGTCTTCCATCCGAACAGCCTGAGGATCTGGAGGCGCTGGTCACACTGACGCGCCAGGTGGCGCACCGCTTTTGCCGCAAAGGAAGCCGCCGCGAAGTGAGGGTCAGCATCAACACCTTCGTGCCCAAACCCTGGACCCCCTTTCAATGGGCGCCAATGGCGACAGAAAAAGAGATCAAACAGAAACGCAATTCTCTGCTGACCGCTTTGAACCGGATCGAGGGCGTGCAAGCAGGGCGCAAGAGTGCGCGCGAGGAACTTCTCCAGGCGCTCTTTGCCCTCGGCAGCAGCGAAACCGGCGAGGCCCTGGTGGAGGCGATAGAAAGGGGGGAAGATTGGCGTGGCATCTCGCCACGCTTTGCCACCTGGATCCACCGCGACAAGAGCTTCGAGGAACCCCTGCCCTGGGATTTTATCGACAACGGACTGGACAAGGCGCAGTTATGGCGGAGCTGGCAAGCGGCGCAATAAAAAAAGCCGGATCATGGATCCGGCTTTTTATTAAAGCGGGTGGTGCGGCTTAGATGGCTTTGGTGACTTTGTTGCCGCGCAGACAACGGGTGCAAACATAGGCTTGCCTGGGCGTACCCTTCTCGACAATGCGCATCTTGCGGATGTTGGGCATCCAGCGCGTTTTGGTCAGGTTGTGGGCGTGGCTGACGTTGTGGCCGACCTGGGGGCCCTTGCCGCAAATGTCACATTTTTTTGACATGGAAAACGCTCCTGCTCATGTATGAATAGTTCGAAATGTCGGTTTTAGCCGAATAAATTAAAGAAATAATATTAAAAATGCAAGCAGAAAATGGAGGACAGGGTACCCCCCAAAATCTTGTTCCCACCTGACATCTCGCGCCGTATATCCCCGAAATCTTGTTCCCACCTGACATCTCGTGCCGTGTACCCCCGAAATCTTGTTCCCACCTGACATCTCGCGCCGCGTACCCCCGAAATCTTGTTCCCACCTGACATCTCGCGCCGTATATCCCCGAAATCTTGTTCCCACCTGACATCTCGTGCCGTGTACCCCCGAAATCCGGTTACTATCCGCCTTCGTTTCCGGCCTCACCCGCTGGCGCCGGGTCGGGTAACTTACGCGCTGCCTGACCCGGATTCAGTGGATCACCGCGAACTCCGTCGCCAGGGTATGACTTGCACTCGGGGCGAGGGTGCGCCCGTCATGGCGCACATTGCAGGCTTCGATGCAGACCATGTGCTGGTATTCCTCAGGACCCAGGTCGGCCATGCTGCGGCTGCGCTCGCTCCAGGGATTCCAGACCACCGTCGACCGGCTGCCCTCTTTCTTGACCATGATCTGTCGTTCCAGGAGGGGATCATGGATCATGCAGAGGCCGGCGGTATCGAGGTAAATGCGGTTGATCTCCTGGTTGACCTGGAGTTTGCCGCGTTGCAGGGTGTGCAAATCCTGCTGCAGGGTGTCGATATAAAAGGTATCATCCAGTCCGGTAATGTGCACATGGGCGGCTTCGCCGAGCCGGAAATAGGAATGCAGGGCTGAAGTCGTTGCCAGGGGTTCCTCTCCGGTATTCTCCATGGTCAGAGCGATGCGCAGGTGGCTGCCGACCTCCATGCGGAGCACTAGTCGAAAGGGGTGCGGCCAAAGCGCCAGGGTTTCGGGCGACTCGGTCAGCATCAGCTCGATACGGCTGGCGCCGGATGGCAGGGTGACGCTGGAGGTCAGCTGCCACGTCATCAGCCGGGCAAATCCATGCATCGGTTTGCCCGGGTCCGCGGCATGCGGCCCGAACCAGGGCCAGCAGACCGGAACGCCGCCACGGATGGGCTGACCCGCCGTAAAATGGCTTCTTTCGCTTACAAAGAGCACCTCCTCTTCGCCGCGCGGCACCCAGGAGAGCACCTGGCCGCCATAGAGGCTGATCAAAGCTTTCGCCTGCTCATTGGCGACCTCGAGCATCGGCAGGCCGCCTTTTCCGCTCAGCGGCTGCATGGCGGGATGTTCGGAACTAGTCATCGGAATCCTTCCTCTTATCTTGCTGCTTTTGCCAGTGGCCCGCGGCTTCCTGCAAGAGCTGCCAGACCGCCTCGACATGCTCCGGCCCGGTTTGCGTCTGGCCGACACAGAGGCGCAGGGTAAACCGGCCGGCGATTCGGGCATGGGTGAGGTAGGCCCGGCCGCTCCGGTTGATCTCGTCCATGATGTACTGGTTGGCCTGGTCGCCGCCACGGTGGCGGAAGCAGACAAGATTGAGCGGCGGCGGCAGCGCGATCTCGAAATCGGGATGCTCCGCTACCCGGGCCGCGAAATCCTGCGCCAGGGCGACATGGCGGCGGATATGATATTGCAGCCCCTCGCGGCCGTAATGGCGCAGGACGAACCAGAGCTTGAGACTGCGGAAACGGCGTCCGAGCGAGACTTGCCAGTCGCGGTAATCGATGACCGCACCCGATTCGGTGGCCTGGTTGCGCAAATACTCCGGCAGAATGCTCAGGGCGCGGATCAGGGCGGCGCGATCGCGGACGTAGTTGCAGTCGCAGTCGAAATTGGTAAACATCCATTTGTGGGGATTAAAACAGTAGCTGTCGGCCAGTTCCAGCCCCGCCTGGATCGGGCGGAATTCGGGACAGAGTGCGGCTGTACCCGACATGGCGCCATCGACATGAAACCAGAGATCGTGCGCTGCCGCGATGCGGCCGATCTCGGGGAGGGGATCGAGGCCGTTGGCGGCGGTGGTGCCGATCGTCGCACTGACGAAGAAGGGCGTGCGTCCGGCCGCAAGATCGGCCCGGATGGCCTCTTCGAGCAGACCGGTGCGCATGGCGCAGCGCTCGTCCACCGCGATGAGCCGCAGGTTGGCGCGGCCGATCCCGGCGATTTTGATCCCCTTTTCGATCGAGGAGTGCGCTTCGGTCGAGGTGTAGGCGGTGAGGTGGCCGTCGCAGCCCGTTTCATTGCTGCGCAGCCCCGTCGCCCGCTCACGCGCAGCCAGAATGGCGCAGAGGGCCGCGCTGGATGCGGACTCCTGAATGACGCCGCCGCCGGCGGTGCCGGATTTGAATCCTGCCGGGAGGGCGAGAAGATCGGCCATCCAGTCGAGCACGTGCGTCTCCAGTTCCGTGCAGGCGGGGCTGGTCGCCCACAGCATGCCCTGCACCCCAAGGCCGGCGGAGAGCAGATCGCCGAGAATCGAGGGGCCGGAGTTGTTGGCCGGGAAAAATGCGAAAAAATTGGGGGATTGCCAATGGGTGATGCCCGGCAGGAGGATCTCCTCGAGATCGCGAAAGACTGCATCGAGGGATTCGCCCTGTTCGGGAGCGGCAAGAGGCAATCGCGCGCGGATGCTCCCGGGCTCGACGCGGGAGAGTACCGGCAGTTGTGCAACACGTTCCTGGTAGGCGGCGATCCAGTCGATCATACGGTAGCCGAGGCGGCGGAATTCCTCGGGCGTCATATGGTAAGAGGGCTCTTCGGCCATGCAAACCTCATGATGGGAGAAACGGAAATGATTATTGGAGGTAGCGCTGCGGGAGGGGATTCCGGTCGCTTTCGAAATCGTAGATCAGCTGGGCGATCAACCAGCGGCCCTCGGTCTCGACCAGCTGCCAGGCGTTGATGCCGCGGCCGATGACCGGCCCGTCAGGCGCGCCCTTGCAGACCTCGAAGGTGCTCCAGACCTGGGCCACATTGCCGAACCGATGTACGGTCGCCGCGATCTCGCGCTCGAAAATGCCTTCTTGCCGGTAGTAGACGGAGACCCGTTTGATGAATGTCTCCAGATCCAGGTTTTCCCAGCGGCGCTTGCCGGCGTACTCCTGCGAGGAGAGGATGATGCGGGCGCCATCCAGCCAGAGATGGCGCATGCGCGGCCAGTCGCGCTCGCGGCCGGCCGCTCCGGAGATACATTCATAGGCGGCGTGCACCGCGGCATCCGGCGCCACCACATCCGCGTTGCGCGATTTCTCCTTATCGCCCTTCTCCGCCAGTACCGGGACGGCCGCCAGCAGCACCAGCAGCAGCCCGGCTTGCAGCAACACCTTCATTGCTCTCCCTCTCTCCGCCATGACAGGCTCTCCTCTTGCGGCTGCAGCTATTCCGCCTTCTGATAGACGCGGACATAATCGATCACCATCTGCTGCGGAAAGATGGTGTCGTCGATGCCCTGGGCTCCGCCCCAGCTGCCGCCGACGGCGATATTGAGAATGAGGTAGAACTCTTTATCGAAAGGCCAGTATTCCCACCCCTTGCCCTCGTTGGCGGTGGTGAAATAGAGGGTGGTATCCACATAGGCCTTGATCTGCGCCGCATCCCACTCGAGGATATAGGTATGGAACTTGGCGGCAACGTCCTGAACCCGGAGAGTGGCGGTCTTTTGCGTATTGATCTTGTGATTGTATTTGAGCGAATGGATCGAGGCGTGGATGATGCCCATGTCGTAGCCGACATGTTCCATGATGTCGATCTCGCCGTTATCCGGCCAGCCGCCGCTGCCATAGGTCGATTCAGTGGGCATCATCCAGATCGCCGGCCAGGTGCCGCGCCCGGCAGGCAGCTTGGCGCGGATCTCGAAGCGGCCGTAGGTCCAGTCCCCCTTGCCCCGTGAGACGAGGCGGGCGGAGGTATAGGTATGGCCCTCATAGTTGTCCTTACGCGCCTCGATGATCAGCATCCCGTTTTCGACCCGGCAGTTTTCCGGCCGCTCTGCATAATAGTACTGTTTCTCATCGTTCCCCCAGCCGCTGCCGCCGGTCTGGTATCCCCAGCGGTCTGCGTTGGGCAGGCCGTTGCTGGTAAAGTCATCGGACCAGACCAGCTGCCAGCCCTCTGGTTTGTCCACGCTCTTTTTATCGGCTGAAACCGAATCCTTTTCGCAGGCGACGAGCCCGAAGACCATGATCAGGCCGATCATAGGGTAGTATTTCATCTGATGCTCCTTGCTGATAATTCCTGGTAAAGCTAAGGAAATCTGCTCTTTTTCGCAACCTTAATTTACGCCGCCGAGCAGATCAAGCAGCCTGGCGATCGTGCGCGGCGCCGATCCTTCATAGTGGTTGTTGATGTTGACGTACAATTCCACGCCGGCGGCGAGGATCTCGCGAATCATCGCGGCGATGCCGGGCAGTTCCTCCTCTTTGGACCAGAGCACCCGGTCCCAGGCGCCCTCGGCTTCCTTTTCGATGCCCTGGCGGTCACTCCCCATTAACCGAAGCACCACCACCGGATGGCGGAGAATCAGTGAACGGTGCCGGGCAAAGAGCTCGGTCACGGGTGGCATCCAGTAGCCCTGGAGCAGGACGGGCCGCAGCGCAGCCTCCAGGAGGAATTTGAAAAAGGCGGGATTCAGCCATTGTCCGTTGCGGATTTCGAGGCCGCAAGGCAGTTCCCGCGGCAGGCTTTGGCGGAAGGCCTGTATTTGTTGTTGAAACTGCTGCGGGGAGGCCATTTTTTGCCGGTTGAGATATTCGAACTGGAACAAGAGCATGCCGAGCTGCTCCCGGATCGGCTCGAGGCGGGCGAGAAAATCCCGCATCACCTCCGCCGAGAGGAAAAAGGGATTGGGAGCGGCCGGAGCACCGCCCCGGCTGTAGGGATGGGTCAGGGTGACACTGTTGGGCGCTTTGATCGTAAAGCGGAAGCTTTCCGGCACCGCCCGGTGATAGGCTGCGACCTCCTCCGCCTTGGGCAGCTGGATCTTGCCGCCATCGAAGAGCGACCAGAACCACTGGTCGATTTCAACGGTGGTGTATTTCCGGGCATATTCCTGCAGGTAATCGATGCCGGTGGGCGCGGAATAAACCAGTCCGGCCCAGGAGGGGTATTTCCAGCTGCAGGTGCCTAAATGCAGTTTGTCCACGCGACCTCCTGCGAATCAGGATTTGCGGTCTGCAGCGGCTCGAGGCGTGCGAGCAGGGCGGAGAAGGAATCGGGAGGGGGCGCGGTGAGTTCCAGCCGCTGGCCCGCGGGTGTGAGGACGACCATCGCCGCGGCATGGAGCATCAGGCGCGGCCAGGCGGCCTGGATGTCCCGGTCACCGTAGCGGCGGTCGCCCGCGATGGGATGGCCGATGCTGTAAAAATGCACCCGCAGTTGATGCCGCCGCCCGGTTTGGGGGAAAGCGTGCACCAGTGTGGCATTGGCGTAGCACGCGATGCGGGTAAAGCGGGTGCGCGCGGGCTTGCCTCGTTCCGGATCGATGCCCATCCGCCCCGAGCCGAACTGCCGGATCGCGGCGTCGATCTGCCCCGTCCCGGTTTCGATCCGGCCGAGCGCCAGGAGCAGGTAACGTTTTTCCACCTCCCGGGCTGCGAAGCGGGCATTGAGCCAGCGATGGGCCGCCGCATGGCGCGCGAAACAGATCAGGCCGCTCACCTCTTTGTCGAGGCGATGGACGATAAACAGTTTCTGGCCAAGCGCCGCCTCCGCCAGGTGCAGCAGGCACTCTGCCTTGAGATTGCGTTCCGGAATGGAGGCCAGGCCCGGGGGCTTGTCGAAGGCGGCGATGTCCTGATCGAGGTAGAGGGGTGTCATGACTCATCTCTGCGGCCTGCTGCCGCGGCCCAGGCGGGCGCGGCAGCAGCCGCACATGCTCAATTTTGTGTGGCCCGCTCGAGGCGCTTCATCACCGAAAAGATAAAGGCAGCGGAGAGCAGGCAACAGATCACCAGAATGATCCAGAGGCTCCAGAGCGGCACCCTCATCCAGAGAAAACCGATGACCGAGAGCAGGTAATTGCCTAAGGCGGTAGCGGCGAACCAGCCACCCTGCATCACGCCCTTATATTTCGGCGGCGCCACTTTGGCTACAAAGGAAATGCCCATGGGACTGAGAAAAAGTTCGGCGATCGTCAGCGTCAGGTAGGTACTGATCAGCCAGTAGGGGGAGACGAGGAGAGCCGCGGGAGCGACCTGTCCGCCAAGTTCTTTGGGGCTGGGCAAGCCAAGCGATCCCAGGACGAGAATGAGAAAGCCGGCGGCGGTGAGGAGCATGCCGAAGCCGATCTTGCGCGGGGCGGAGGGCTCCTTGCCGCGGGCGTTAAGCCACGAAAAAATGCCCACGACCACCGGTGTCAGCGCAACGATGAAAAAGGGATTGAAGTGCTGGAATTTTTGCGGCGTAAAGGGATTGACCGGCCCATAACTGGTGTAGCGGAACCAGGCGATTACCAGAAAGAGGAGGGCAGCGGCGGCCCCGCCAAGGCGCACCCGGGAGGAACTCGATTTACGGATGGCATAATAGAGGCCGAGGGCTGCAAAAAAGACCGGCAGCAGTCCAAAGAGATCGAACCAGAGATTGGTGAAACGGCCGACCTCCGGCTGGGTGTAATCGCGCGCGAAATAGGTCATGGTGACACCGTTCTGATGGAACGACATCCAGAAAAAGATCACCACGAAATAGACCAGTCCCAGTGCGATCATCCGCTCGCGCGTCTGTGCCGGGGTCAGGGTTTCCACATGCGCGGGCTGATCTTTTTTCGCTGCGCCGCCCACCATATAGTCGGCGTCCCGATAATAACGGCGGAAGATCCAGAAGACGAGCATGGAGATGATCAGGCTGATACAGGCGATGCTGAAGGCATAATGATACGACTGGCTCAGCTGATTGATATAGGATTGGCTAAAGTTGCCCAGGGTCGAGAGGGTGACGCCGGGATCCTGCGCCCGGGCAATCGCGAGGTAGGCGCCGGGATCCTTGAGTTCACCATTAAGGAACTGGTTGGCCAGAGCCGGGATATGGGCATCATAGTGGAAGGACTTTTTCGCCAGGATCCAGTTGCTGATCATCTCGGCCGCGGTGGGGGCGATCATGGCGCCGATGTTGATGCCCATATAAAAGATGCTGAAGGCACGGTCGCGGTTGGCGGCATATTCTGGCGGCTCATACATCTTGCCCACCAGGGCTTGCAAGTTTCCCTTGAAAAGGCCGGTTCCGAGAGCGATGACCGCCAGTGCCCCGACAACCAGGCCGAAGCCCTGGTTCATCGGGGTCGGTGTCGCCAGCATCATGTAGCCGATGAACATCACGACCAGACCGATGCTGATGGTCTTGCTGAAGCCGAGAACGCGGTCGGCAATGAAGCCGCCCAGAAGAGGGAAAAAATAGACGAAGAACATAAAGATGCCGTAGACCTGGCTTGCGGCTGCCGCATTCATGCCATATTTGGCCTGAAGAAAGAGAATGAAGATGGCCACCATGGTGTAAAAGCCGAACCGTTCCCCCATGTTGGCGAAAAAGGCAACCAGCAATCCCTTGGGATGTCCTTTGAGCATAACAAGGTCCTTTCCGTTGTCGTTCGCTTTGCTCCAGTGCGCCCGTTTTCCTTGGATCCGCCCGTCAAAGCCGCCCGACTTATCCTAAAGTACCTGAAAAGTAAGCTCATTTTGGCAAAAAAGCTACATATTTTTCATCGTGGTGCCTGGCGGGATCAGAGGACGGCGGGTCTGAAGCGTTTAAGCCGCAGCGAGTTGGTGAGCACCGAGACCGAGCTGAAGGACATGGCCAGAGCGGCCAGCATCGGGTTGAGCAGGCCCAACGCGGCCAGAGGGATTCCGAGGATATTATAAAAGAAGGCCCAGAAGAGGTTTTGCCGGATGGTGCGCATGGTGCGGCGCGAGAGGTCGATGGCCCGGACGACCCGGGTCAGATCGCCCTGCACCAGGGTGATCGCCGCCGATTCGATCGCCACGTCAGCGCCGCTGCCGAGCGCGATGCCGACATCCGCCTGAGCCAGCGCCGGAGCGTCATTGACGCCGTCCCCGACCATGGCGACGATGCGGCCGGATTGCTGCTCTCGCCGCACCATCTCTGCCTTGGCTTCGGGGCGGATCCCGGCGATAAAGTCATCCACGCCCGCCTCGCGCGCGATTGCCGCCGCTGCGGCCGGATGATCGCCGGTGAGCATCACCACCCGGATACCACGCTGCCGCAAGGCGCGGATCGCCGGCGCTGCATCCGGCCGGATGACATCGGCAACGGCGATCAGACCGCTAATCCTGCCATCGACCGCCACGAAGAGCAGGCTCTTGCCCTCCTCGGCCAGGTGCTGCGCGCTGGCTTGCCAGCTCCCGGTATCCATACTGTGCTCCGCCATGAACGCCTGATGGCCGATGTGGATCAGCTGCCCCTGCACCCGGCCGCTGACGCCGGCGCCGGTGGTGCTGGCGAATTCTTCGCATGGCGGCAGGATGAGGCCCCGCGCCTGTGCGGCTTCGGCCACAGCCGCCGCCAGGGGGTGCGCGGCAAGCTGTTCCACTGCCGCCGCAAGACGCAGCAGTTCCTCCTCCGGCAGGACCTCGCTGCGGATCTCTGTTACCTGCGGCTTGCCCTGGGTGATCGTCCCGGTTTTATCGAGCATGATCGTATCGATACGGTGGGCGATCTCAAGGCTTTCGCCATTTTTAATGAGGATGCCCCGCCGCGCTCCTGTGCCTGTGCCGACCATGATCGCTGCGGGTGTCGCCAGGCCGAGGGCGCAGGGGCAGGCGATGATCAGCACCGCGACGAACGGGATCAGCGCCGCAGCGGCGGAGACATGACCGAAGAACAACCAGGCAACGAGCGTCAGCAGGGCGATGACGGTGACGGCCGGGACAAAGAGCGCCGCGATGCGGTCGGCCAGCCGCTGGATCGGCGCTTTGGAGCCCTGAGCCTCCTCCACCATGCGGATGATCTGCGCCAGCACCGAAGCGCTGCCCACAGCCGTGACCGTGAATTCAAAGGCGCCCGTGGTATTGAGGGTTCCGCCGGTCACCGCGTCGCCGGCCTTTTTGTCGACGGGCAGGCTTTCGCCGCTGACCATGGCTTCATCGACGGCGGAAGAGCCGCTGGTGATATGGCCGTCCGCCGGGATCTTGTCGCCGGGCCGGACCACCACGCGGTCTCCCACCTGCAACGCTGTGATCGCGATTTCCTCGATTCGCTCGCCGCGGCGGACGCGGGCGGTTTTCGGCTGTAATTCGAGCAGGGACTTGATGGCCGCGCCGGTCTGCTTTTTGGCGCGATGCTCGAGGCTGCGCCCGAGCAGGATGAGGGTGATGATCACCGCAGCCGAGTCGAAATAGACCTGCGGAGCCGCACCGGCCTCTCCGAGCCACTGCGGAAAAAGCACCGCCAGGGTGCTGTAGCCATAGGCGGCACCGGTGCCGATCGCGACCAGGCTGTTCATATCCGCGGTAAAATGGCGCAAATTACGCCAGAAGATCCGGAAAAACCGGGCGCCGGGGGAAAACATCACCGGCGTGGTCAACAAGAACAGGATCTTGTTGGTGACCTCCATCGCAAAGGGCCAAATCGCATGGAAATTGGGGAGGGCCATGCCCATGCTGATGAGGAATACCGGCAGGGAGAAAGAGAGGGCGATCCGCAGATCGCGGCGCAGCATTGCGCCCGCCGCATCGCTCTGGTCGGCGGCCGCCGATGCGGCTTCCCGGGCAACGGTGCGAGCGGGCAATTCGAGCTGATACCCGGCGACGGCGACGGCTGCCGCAACCTCGTCCAGTTGAACAGCGGGATCGGTCACGGTAAACGAGGCTTTTTCCGTCGCCAGATTGACCGCGACCGCACTCAAGCCCGGAATCTTTTGCAGGCTCTTTTCAACGCGTGCCGCGCAACTCGCGCAGGTCATTCCGCTGACCGGCAGGGACCAGCGCCCGGCAGCGGCGGGATCTGCGGCTGCGGAGTTCTGTGCGGCCGGATCAGACAACGTGGTATCCCGTCTCTTCGATGGCGGCGACGATTTGCGTACGGCTGATCATGTTTTCATCATATTTGACCCGGGCACTGCCGATGGTCACCTCCAGCGCCGTCAGGCCGGGGAGTTCCAGAGCCCGGCGCACCGCTGCAGCGCAATGCATGCAGGACATGCCGGTGATGGCAAGGGTTTCTTCTTTCATAGTTCATCCTTGTGCATGTGGGAATGTACAGAAAAACGCCGCATCCTGTTATCGATATAACAAAATGCGGCGGGAAATATTTCGGATCTTGCGCTCCGGGCTCTGGCCTGGCGGATCTGCAGCGGCGCGATCGCAGGCAGCGCTGCCCGGACGATCTTGCGGATGCGCCGCTACCGGATCTGCAGCGGCGCGATCGCAGGCAGCGCTGCCCGGACGATCTTGCGGATGCGCCGCTACCGGATCTGCAGCGGCGCGATCGAAGGCAGCGCCGCGAGGACGCGCTCCCGGCTGCCGATCTCATGCAGCAGCAGCAAATAGCCCAGCTGATGGCGCAAGGGCTCTGGCAGCAGGGGGGATGCCGGCCATGCGGCGGCCCAGCCGGAACCTGGTGCCGGCGGGGCGATACTGCGGGATTTGCCGCCATTCTCCTGGCTAATGAGATCGAAGAGTTTCCTGAAGGCATCCCAGGGCTCCTGCGGCTGAGGATAAATTCGCAGCCGGACTTTCTGGCCCACCGGAATGCCGATGCGCCGCTTGGCGATATTCAGGGCGGTGCGCAATCCGCCGAGGGTATCGACCAGGCCGTTGGTCAAAGCCGCCTCGCCGGTCCAGACCCGGCCACGCGCGAGCAGGCGGGTCTCCTCGAAGGATTTGCTGCGGCTGTCGGCGACGCGCTGGACGAAGCGCTGATAGATATTGGCGGACATCTGGCGATAGAGTCTTTTATCCCCGGCGCTGAAGGGGAGAAGGGGATTGAGAAAGAGCGCCGCATCGCTGCTCTTGAGGGTGTCGACGTGGGCACCGATTTTGGCCAGGGCGCCGCTGAGGTTCGGGATGGTGGAGATGACGCCGATCGAGCCGGTAATGCTCTGCGGATGGGCAATGATGGTATCGCAGGCCATGGCGATATAATAGCCGCCCGAAGCCGCGACGTCACTCATCGAAGCATAAAGGGGCTTCACCTCGCGCGTCCGCTCCAGCTCTTCCCAGATCTCGTCGGCGGCCATGACCGAACCGCCGGGGCTGTCGATGCGCAGGATGATCGCCTTGATGCGCTTGTCCTCGCGCGCCTGCCGGATATAGCGCACAAAATCGCGTGAAGCGACCATGGCCTCATTCAGGAGCGGATTCGCTTCGGTCTCGCCGCTGACAATGATGCCGGAGGCATAGATCAGGGCGATCTGCTTGCCCTCTACGACCGGGGTGACGTTCCTGTCGGCGCTGCGCACATAATTGGCCATCGTCACCAGCGGGCTCTTTTTGCCGGTCGTATCCGCATCGGCCTTCTGGCGCTGGATCTGATCGCGCACATAACCTTCGGGGCAAATGGCATCGATGAAGCCCAGGGCGAGCAGCGAGTCGGAGGTGTACATGCCGCGGTCCAGGGCCGCTGCCGCAGCCTGATAATCGATCTTGCGGCTGGCCGCCACCGCCTGGAGAAAGGTCTGGAGCCGCTGTTGCAGCAGGGCACGCAGCGATTCGCGCGCCGGCGCACTGAAGCCGGTGCGGCTATAGGGCTCGCCTGCGGACTTGAACTCTTCAAATTGTTCAACGTAGAACTGGACGCCGATCTTGTCCAGGGTCTCTTTCCAGAACAGCTCCTCTATCGCGAAACCGTTGAGTTCGAGCAGACCCTCGGTAGGCATAAAGATCGAATCCGCGGCCGAGGCGAAAAAGTAATCCAGTTCGCTGCCGAAGTCGAGATAGGCGGTGAAGAACTTGCCCGAGGATTTGAAATCGAGCAGGGCGTCGCGAATTTCCGCGGCTTTGGCCATGCCACAGCTGAGATCGCCCGAACGGTAGTAGAGCCCGCGGATGCGCGCATCGGTTTTGGCGCGCTGAATGCCGTTGAGCAGATCGAGCATGGTCGCGCTCTGCGTTTCCCCGCCGAAGAGGGTGAGCGGCGCGGTCTGAAGATTTTCCTCGAGATCGCCGCGGATGCGCAGCTCGACGACCGAGCCGGGCCTGATCTCCACCGTCTTCTCGGTGAAGGGCCCCTTGATCAGGGCGAAGAAACCGGCGATCAGCGCGATCACCCCGAACAGGAAAAGTATGGCAAAGATCAGAAGGACGATCCACCACCGGCTTTTGCGCCGCGGTGCTGCGGGGGAAGCCGGAGACTGGGAATAGGGGGGGAACTGCTCCATCATCTGCTCCTGCTGAAAGAGGGAGGGGAATTAGGGATCACTGGAATGCCAGCGGGCGGACAACGCCGGCTGCATCCACCTGTTCGACGGGAAGGCCCTGCCAGGTGGCGATCTGCTGGATGATCATGGTGCGGACCTGCTGCGTCAGCCGCGGCACATCCGCCCTGGTCATGCCGGTCGTCTCCACCGGGGGCAGGATCTGGATCTTGATATCATGCATGTCGCCAAAGATCCAGGAATGTTTGGGGAGGCAATCGCTGGCCCCCTCGATGGCCAGCGGCAGCACCGGCGCCTGGGCCTTGACCGCCACGTAAAAGGCGCCCTCGTTGAAATCATAAACCCGCCGGTCTTCGGAACGGGTGCCTTCGGGGAAAAAAAAGACAGAGCACTTGCGCTCGAGATAGCTCTGCGCCTTTTTCAGGGCGACGACGCCGCTGCGGGTGCTCGCGCGATCGAGCGGGATATCTCCGGCCAGGCGCATCATCCAGCCCAGGACGGGGATGCGAAAGAGCGGCTCCTTGGCCACCCATTTGTATTCGAAGGGAACCAGGGCGAGCATCGGGATGTCGAGCACGGATTGATGGTTGGCCACGACCACATAGGGGCGCCGCGGATCCCTGATCTCAACCCCGTTCACGCGTGCCCGCCATGATGGGCCGAGGACAGCGATGGGGTGGGCCAGCCAGCGGAAAAAGCGGCCGGTATGATACCGCGCCGGATCGCGGTCAAACACCCAAACCAGGGCCGTCAGGGGCAGCCATACGACGATGAGCAGGATAAAGAGCAGCCAGACCACGGCTGAAAGGAGGGCATTCAGAATCCTCGGTCTGTGCACCATCGGCAATTCGTCTCCGCATCTGTGAATGATTTATGTAATATACAACACTTCGGGGTCTGAAAAAAGATAAAAGTGCAGCAGAAGCCGGCAGGCCGCCCGGCTTGCGGCAGCTGCTGCAAATTAATATTGACTTTTAAGTCATGGTATGATATTTTGATGCTACGCAAGGATCGGCTTTTCACCGCAGGCAAACCGGGAGCAAGAACATGACTAACCAGCGTGCTGTCTTGGGGTCGGGAGTATGGTTGCTGTTTCTCATCGTCTGCGGGATGAGCGGCTCAGCCGCTGTCGCCCAGGATCTCAAGTGTTTCATTTTAACCCCGCCGGAACAACTCATGGAGGGGGTGCGCCAGATGGCGGTCGCAGATTTTGCCGTCACCTCGCGCTACGAGGCAGAGAAAAAGCCCGCGGGGAAAAAGAGCCTCGACAAGATTCTCAACACGATTGAAAATGTGGCCGCCGGCAGCGATAAGGGCCCCCAGCCTTTCGCGGATGCCGGCAAAAAGCTGGCCGACCTGCTCATCACCCAGATGGTGGAGGATGACCGGGGCGTCAAGGAGGTCGGTTCGGGCTTTCTCGGCCTGAAACGCAAGGAAGGGAAGAGTTTCCAGGAGGGCGCGCGCACCAACGTTTTCGTCGTGGTCGAACGCCAGCGCATGGAACAGCTCCTCGAGGAGATGAAACTCGGCCAGAGCGGTCTGATCGATGAATCCCAGGCCGCCCAGGTGGGCAAGCTCCTCGGCGTCGATGCCATCCTCACCGGCCAGGTCAATGCGGCCGTCAACGACGCCTGGGGCAGCGAAACCCGCACCACCACCAAAGGCACCGGCAAGAACAAGGTCGAGGAGAAAAAAGAGGTCTGGTGCAATAAACGGGTCGCGACCGTCTCCGCAACCATCCGCCTCGTTCAAGTAGAAACCGGCCAGCTCATTGGCACCCGGGAAGCGACGAGCAAACAGGAGGTCAAAAGCTGCGAAGATGACAACAGCAGCAAGGGACTGCCGCCCGCGGACCAGACCATCGACCTCTGCCTGCAAGCGGTCGCCAGGGAGCTGATCAACTATTACATGCCGCACTTTGAACAGAACAAGTTCGAATTCGCCAAGGTCGAAAGCAAGGAGTTCAAACGCCAGGCAGATGCCGCCAGGGCGAGCATCGACCAGTATGATCTGCATACCGCCTTTGTCAATTACAGCGCCATCCTGGAGCAGGATCCCTATAACCATGCGGCAATCTTTAATATCGGGCAGCTGCATGAGGTGGTCGGCAACTACAAGGAGGCAATGGATAATTACCGGACGGCGGCGAAACTGGTCAGCAAGGAGGAGAAGTACCGCAAGGCCCTGCAGCGGGCCGACAAACAGGAGAAGTACTGGGGATTGCTCAAATCTCTGGGGCTTGACCTGAAAGAGCACGATTTCACCATTACCGCGGAGCAGACCAGCGCCGCCCTGGTGCCGCGGGTCCAGATCCTGGGTTCCGGCAGCGATCGCACCGCCCTCTATGAGCAGCCCGATCAAAGCAGCAAGGTCCTGGTGCGCGTTCCGGGTGGCATCGAGCTGGAGGTGACCGCGACCCAGGGGGATTGGTACCAGGTCAAATTGCTGGACGGCCGCCTCGCTTTTGTCAATCGCGAAGAGGTCAAGGTGCTCAAATAGCCGGGGGGCCGGCTCCGTCCCCGGCTGCTATTGCAGATTTTTCAATATGCCGCGGTCCACCAGCTCCGTGGAGGTTGCGATATCCTCGGGCACCATGGAGCTGTCACCGAGGCCGCGCTTGAGATCGATCCCGCACGCGTTGTAGACGTGGGCCACATAGGCGGAGCAGAAAAACTTTTGTTCCTTGCGCAGCTGATCCCGCCGTTCCGGCTTCCAGTTAAAAAGCAGCTTGACACCCACCCAGATGGCATGCCCCAGGGCATATTTTTTGCCCAACTCTTCCTGTGCTTCCATGATCATGTGCCGGCGCTGTTCCGCAGTGATCGGCTGGACTGCAGTGAACCAGTGCACACGGGCCTTGTGCTCCCGCACCCCGGTGGAGAGCGGCGTGACCACTACGCCGCGGCCGACCGCCTCCATGACCATGAGCCGTTCGATCCACCACACCGCGATCCCGGCGTGGGTGAAACGGGAATGGGTCACCTTTTTGATGATCCGCGAATAAAAGGTGTCGCTTTCATAAAGCAGAATATCCCCGTCGCGGATTTCCGCGCGGGTGTGGGCATAGTCGAGAAATCCGGTATGATCTGCAGCCGCTCTCATTCCCTCCTCCTTTACTCGCCACCCGGCCCCAGCCAGCCTTTGCGGCGGAACCAGACAAATACAGCGATCACCACCAGGAACATGACCAGCAAAATGATGGGGTACCCCAGGGGATGGCGCAGCTCGGGCATGAAATCAAAGTTCATTCCATAGATGCCGACGATAAACGTCAGGGGCAGGAAAAAAACCGAAAACAGGGTCAGGACGCGCATCACTTCGTTGGTGCGCTGCGAAGCGAGCGAAATGTGCATATTGAGCAGGGTATTGGTGTTCTCGAGGAGCTGATCGGCCAGAAAGAAAAGCCGGTCCGCTGTCTCGATCAGATCCTGAATCAGCGGCCGGTGCTGATGGGTTTCGATGGTCAGGGTCCGGAGCACATCCTTGGTTAAAAAGATCACCTTTTTAAAGACCGTCGCCTTGCGCTTGAGGAGGTAGAGCTCCTGCAGCAGGCGCGGTTCGGCCTGACGGATAAAGACCGTCTCCTCATACTCGTCGAGGCGGGCTGCGGCGGCTTCAAGCGGCCGTTCATAGCTGACCAGGACGCGTTTGATCAGGTCATGCAGCAGGGGCACGGAGGGCTCGGCCGTCGGGCGGGCACCCGGTGACGTCCAGAGGCGGCGCAGCTCCTCGAGGAAGGGCTGGTCGGAGCGGTGGATAGTGATGAAGAAATGGCTGTTCCAGAAGATGGCGATCTTGCGGGTCAGCTCCTGGACCGAATCGGAATCCTCCGGGCACTCCTGATCATAGGCGCGGACGATGAGGAAATGGGTGTTGTCGAAGTTCTCGAATTTGGGCAAATGCTCGGGCTGCAGGCAGTCCTGGACGGAAGTAGGGTGGAGGGCGTAATCCACGGCAATCCGGTCCAGCTCCGCGGCGGTCGGCTGAATGGAATCCAGCCAGCGGAATCCATCCAGAGTTCTCTCGAATACGGTATGGGTCATAGTGTTCGCTGAATGATTCTTTCATCGGTACTTTAGGTAAATGTACACAATCCGCAGCTCGAAAAAAAGTATTTTGTCCCGGCGCCGGAGAAAAATATCTTGCGACAAGTGGCAAATTATCGTACCTTACTCAATGTGGAGCCGGATAAAATGTAAGCTAATATAATTAATTACATAACGATACGGGATGACCATGATCACAAAAAAAGCCGGTTTACTATTGCTGCTGACGCTGCTGCTGGCAGCCGGTCTCCAGGCAGCCGGACGGCCGCTGGACGGGCTGGTCCAGCTGGCCGGCAAGGAGGGGCAGAGCTGCGGCACCCCCCTGATCGCGGGACAGGAAGCACGCCTGGCCGAAAACACCCGGCGTCTGGCGCCGCAGTTGCCCGCTGCGCTCGCCAAACCGGGTGGAACGACGCACAACGTCGGCGATACCCTGAGCTTTTTTACGATCGATTTCACCTCCTCTTCCTATGCCACCATCAAGGCCGTCTGCAAGAAGAAGACCAGCCACAGCTATATCTTTGTCGGCACCGCGGATCTCGATGAAGGCCGCGTTTCCGTCGAGGATGTGGATGGCTTTTACACCGCTTTTGAAACAGCCACCCCCGCCGGCTCGCTCGACCCGGCCCGCGGCATCTATGATCTGGTGACCTCCATTTATGGCAATCCGCCCAACCGCTTCAGTGAAGAGGCGGTCTATATCCTCATTCATGATATCAAGGATTCCTATAATCCGGATCAGGGCAAACGGGTCTATATCGCCGGCTATTTCAGCCCGACCGACCAGACAACCGGCTCGTTCAGCAACCGCAAGAACCTGATCAACGTCGACTGCTATCCGCAAAATCCCGCGGGGGACGGCGCCCTGGCGACGGTGGCGCATGAATTTCAGCATCTCATCCATAATGGCCAGGATCCGGACGAGGATACCAACGGTCTGTGGGTAGATGAAGGTGCTGCGGAATACAGCGAGGTGCTCTGCGGTTACGGCCTGCGCAGCCCCGCCTATTATCTCCTCCATCCGCAGCGCTCTCTGACCGAATTCGATGCCAGCGATGAAAACCTCTGGGATTACCAGAAAGTGGCCCTCTGGACCTATTATCTCGCGGAAAAATTCGGGCCCGAGCTGATCGGCGCCATCGTCAAGGATCCCAAAAACAGCATCGACGGCGTGCGCAGCGCCCTGGTTACGCGCGGCATCCCACTCACCTTCGAGGAGATCTTTACCAACTTTGCGATCGCCAACTATGCCGATAACCCGGATCTTGGCGCCAACAGCTGGTACGCCTACAACAAGATCGTGCTCCCCAGCCTGCCGGCCTCGACCCCGCATGCGGTCTATCCCCTCGCCGAGCAATCCGGCTCCCTGCCCAAGTGGTCGATGGGCTATTTCCGGTTTACCGGAGAAGACTCCACCGCGGTGCTGCACCTGCAGGGCAAACCCGGATCCAGACTGGCTGCCGCGATCTATGAGACCGGCACCCGGGCCAACCTGCAGCCGCTGACGCTGGATGCCACGAACTCGGCAAGCTGGCCGCTCCGCGACATCGGCCCAGCCGCAGATGCGGCCATCCTCACCACTGTGAGCCTGGCCGATTATAACCTCTTTACCTATTCGGTCAGTAGCGAAGTGACCGACAACACCCCGCCTCTTCTCATCAGCGGCCCCCGCGAGCTCCTGCCGACCGGTCATTCGATCGCCATCACCTGGCAAACCGACGAGCCCGCCAAGGGTGTGGTTGAATATGGCACGAGTTCCAGCTACGGACAGCAGCAGAGTGAAACCACGCTCGGCACCGATCATGTGATCACCCTCACCGGCCTCGAGCCCAACACCCTCTACCACTATCGGGCCGGGGCGACGGATGCCTACAGCAACGGTCCACGCTACAGCACCGATTTTCAGTTTCAGACCGCCTCCTCCGCAGACCAGACGGTCGCCGGCGTCCAGCAGAGCCACGCCTACGCCTATTCCGGGCGAAGCATGGTGCGGACCCCGGACGGCCATCTCCATCTGCTCTATCATGAAGTACAGGGCAGCCGGCGGTTCATCTACCAAAAGAGCAGTAGCGACGACGGCGCCACCTGGTCGGAGGCCGTACAGGTGGATGCCAGCCTCTACCACAGCGGTATGCCCGGTGTCGCCGCTGACCAGCTGGGCCGGCTCCATGCCGCCTGGCACGCCCGTACCGGCTCGAGCGCCGACCAGCTGGCCATCTATTACAGCCGCTCCGACGACGGCGGCACCGTCTGGAGCACTCCGGTGCGCATCAGCGACCTGGATGCAGAGACCGATCTGCTCTATGCTGCGGTCGCGGTGGATCCGGCCGGCAATCCCCATGTGGTCTGGAATTCCGCACTGTACGACGATGACTATGCCGGGGACGTCTATTATGCCCATTCGGCTGACGGCGGCCTCTCCTGGTCGGCGGCGCAGCAGATCAGCGGCGTCAGCGGCGCGCGGCGCTGCCACGTCCCCGTCATCGACTTTACGCCCGCGGGCGAGGCCTGGGTCATCTGGTGCGACGGCGTTTTTGACGACGCGACCCGTAATGTCTGGTGCGCACGCAGCAGTGATTATGCCTCCTGGAGCACGCCCGCGGCGCTCACCACCTCAGGGGTACTCTACGACCGCTATCCCTCCCTGGTCATCGATCCGCAATCTGTGGTGCATCTGGCATACACCGATAATTATTCGCCGGGGGATATCCGCATCCTTTACAAGAGCTTTCAGGACGGCGCCTGGTCGGCGGCCGAGCCCATCGCCCGCTCCGCCAGCGGCAACGTCAGCAGTCCAAGCCTCACTTGCTCGGAGGATGGCGGCCTCGGGCTGCTTTACCGTGACGATCAGGGCGCCGCTGCCCTAGGCCGCAATGTCGCCGCCCCCTGGGAGGCGGCCGATTCACCTGTTCTCGCCCGGCCCAGCGCGGCCGACGGCGACATCTTTCTCACCCTGCGCAGCCAGGGCGAATGGATTGCGGGCGGCAACGTCAGCAACGACGATGTCGATGACCAGTATCCGGAGACGCCCCGCCGGGCGCCCGCCGGCAGTATCGATGCCCTGTGGATGCGCGTCAATTCGACCACCAATAACGAAATCCATTTCCTCCATCTCGCGACCGCGCCGCGCGCCTCCAGCACGCCCCTGCATGTCCGCGCCGTCTCACCTGCGGCTGGAGCAGATGGGGTCCCCTACTTCAAGCAGGAGTTTACTGTTCAGGTGGATTTTGACCAGCGCGTGATCAGCGATTCGATCACTGCCGCCACTTTTTCGGTCACCAGCGCCTCTCACGGCGTGCTCGTGGGCCTCATCTCCTACGATCCCAGCCTCCGCCGCCTGCACTTCCAGCTTGACGCGCACGCGCCCGCGGACGATTCGATCACCGTCCGTCTGAGCGGTTCCATCCCCCAGGAAGGCGGCATTGGGCTCGATGGCAACAACAATGGCGTGGCGGAAGGCTCGCCGGCGGATGATTACCTCTGGAGTTTCCATACGGCTCCGCTCGACCAGCAGGCACCGCAGCTGACCCTCGGCATCGCCCAGAACCCGGTGCTGACCCGCTATATGGATATCTACCTCTTTGCATCGGAGATCCTCGGCCGCAGTCCGGCGGTCGAGATCGCCGGCACCACCGTGATAGCGCAGCGCGTGCCCGGCAGTACGCCCCTCTACAAGGCGGATTATGAACTCGAGCAAAACGGGATCATTCACATCAAGTTCAGCGGCGAGGACCTGGCGGGCAACAGCGGCGAGGGCGCACGTGACTTTTCCGCCCAACTGATGCTGGCCGGGAGCGGCGGTGAGCTGGCCTCCGCGGACGGACAGCTGTCGGTCGCCCTCGGCGGCGGCAGCGTGAACCGGGACCTCTATATGACCATCATCAAGGAGCAGGAGAAGGAATCCGGCGCGCTCCCGGCGTGGCAGATCGGTCCGGCCGGCCTGCTCCTCGACGCCCCGGCGCAGCTGCTGCTGAGAGGGACGGAGGGCGCCGGCGCAGCGCAGCAGTTCGAACAACGCCAGTCCGATGGATCATGGCTGCCCCTGACCACCGTCGCCGAGAAGGGCACCCTCCGCGCCAGCTTGATGCGCCTGGGAACCATCCGCGTCGCCGCGGTGGCGCAGAGCCTGCCCCGGGAGTTCAGCCTGCGGCAGAATTATCCCAATCCCTTCCGCCTCGGCCTGGAGAAAACCACCTTCCTCCTCGAAATGCCGGAACAGCAGGAGGTTAAAGTCAGTATCTACAATCTCCTCGGTGAACAGGTTCGCACCCTGACCCACGGCAAGCTGGCTGCGGGCGTGCACGCCCTGACCTGGGATGGGCTGGACGAGAGCCACAGGGGTGTGGCCAGCGGTGTTTACTTTTACCGCTGCATCACCCCCGCCAGGACCTTCACGCGTAAATTGCTGATTTTGCAGTAGGGGGGAGAATAACGATGATGAGAAGCAAGAAGAGGAATCGAGGCATGGACATCGGCACCCTGGCTGCAGATCACCTGCGCGTCCGCACCCGCAACGCACTCCTGACTGGAGTGCTCGCGGCATTCCTGGGGCTCACGGGCTGCGGCGGCGACAGCGGCACCAATCCGCATAACTATCCCAAGCCCCTGATCACCGATATCCCGGAAGTGAGCGGGATCCAGAGCTATCAGGTGACGATCAGCTGGAGCACCGATATCACCGCCACCAGCGCCGTGCTCTACGGCACCGCCAGCGGTGTCTACACCCAGAAAGACAGCACCGGCGCGGCCAAATCGACCACCCATCAGATGATCCTGACCAGCCTGCGCTCCAACACCCTCTATTATTTCGTGGTGCAGTCCAAGTCGCAGGGCGGATTGGCCCGGTCCGCGGAGGGCACCTTCCAGACGGCCATGGCCGCGGCGGATCTGGCGGCGGCGGCCTGGGCGAAATATCAGGCCGAAGATATCAGCGGGGCCAAGGACCTTTTCCGCCGTTTGCTGGCCGCGGTGCCGCAATCCGCGGCCGCCTATACAGGTCTGGGATGGTGCTGCGCCCATCCCGGCGTCGATTCCCTCGAGACGGCCCTGAGCTGGTTCAACGGTGCCCTCGCCCTCAACGCCAATGAGACCGATGCGCTCGCCGGTCGCGGTTTTGTCCGGCTGGCCCTGAATTTCTACAGCCAGGCCGGTGCCGATCTGGCCCGGGTCCTGAGCCTCGACAGCGCTTACCGCCTGGCCTGGAACGCCAGGGTGAATGCCGCAGCGGTCCGGCTCGGACTGGCCGAGGCCGACTTTTTCCTCCAGGATTTCAGCGGAGCCCAGGCCCAGATCGACCTCCTGGCGCCGGGCAACGGTCTGATCGCCGGCCAGGCCGCGACCTGGTCGGTGGCCGGCACAGCCTATGCCACCTATCCCGAGGCGCTGCTGGCCTGGATCGAGAAACTCAAGTCGGCGGGATGATCAGTTGCCCTGGCGTTCGAAATCCTTGCGCTGCTGTGCGGCGAGGAGGGTTTTACGCAGCCGGATCGATTTGGGGGTCACCTCGACCATCTCATCATCCTTGATGAACTCGATCGCTTTTTCGAGCGTCAGCGGGGTGAAGGGGGACAACTGGACCGCTTCATCCTTGGTCGAGCTGCGCATATTGGTCAGCTTTTTCTGCTTGGTAGCATTGACATCGATGTCGTTGTCGCGGTTGTGCTCGCCGACGATATGCCCCTCATAGGTGGGTTCGCCCGGGCCGACGAAAAGGATGCCGCGCGGCTCGAGATTGCCGAGGGCATAGGCGACGGTATCCCCGGAACGGTCCGAGACGATCGAACCCGTCAGACGCGTGATAAAATCGCCGCGGTAGGGCTCGTAACCGGAGAGGATAAAGTTCATGATCCCGGTGCCCTTGGTATCGGTGAGGAACTCGTTGCGGTAGCCGATGAGCGAGCGCGAGGGCACGGAGAACTCGACGCGGACCCGGCCGGTGCCGTGATTGACAAGGTTGACCATGCGCGCCTTGCGCCGAGAGAGCTTTTCGGTGACGATGCCGAGAAACTGCTCCTCGCAGTCGATGAAGAGATGCTCGATCGGTTCATGGCGGACGCCGTTGATGGTCTTGAAAATGACGCTCGGACGGCCGACGCAAAGCTCAAAATCCTCGCGCCGCATGGTTTCAATCAAAATCGCCATCTGAAACTCCCCGCGACCCTTGACAATAAAGCGGTCCGGACTCTCGCCCTCCTCCACACGGATGGAAACATTCCGCAGTATCTCCTTCATCAGCCGATCCCGCAGCTTGCCCGACTGGACATTTTTGCCTTCACGCCCCGATAGGGGAGAGGTGTTGATGGTGAAGAGCATCGAGATCGTCGGCTCATCCACGGTGATCCGCTTCAGGGCTTTGGGCGCCCGGGCGGTGCAAATAGTGTCGCCGATGTGAACCTCCTCGATCCCCGCGAGAATGATGATGTCCCCCGGCTCGGCGCGTTCGGTTTCGCGCAGGGCAATGCCATCATAGACCTGGATGCGCGTCACCCGCAAGGGATTGAGACTTTGATCCTCGGCGATACAAATGAGGGCGTCGTTGTTGTGGGCGCTGCCGTTGAAGACCCGTCCGATCGCGAGGCGGCCAAGATAATCGGAGTAATTGAGGTCCGACACCAGCATCTGAAACGGCTCTTCGGGAATGTAGCCCGGAGCCGGGATCTGCGCCAGGATGGCCTCAAAGAGCGGCTTGAGATCCGTGCCCTCTTCCTCCAGGGAGGTCTGCGCGATGCCTTGTCGGCCGACGGCATAAAGGACCGGAAACTCGATCTGTTCCTCGGTCGCATCGAGGTCGATGAAGAGGTCAAAGATCTCGTTGAGCACCTGCTGCGGCCGGGCGTCCTTGCGGTCGATCTTGTTGATGACCACAATGATCTTGAGATTGCCCTCGAGGGCCTTTTTCAGAACGAAGCGGGTCTGCGGCAGCGGCCCCTCCGAGGCATCGACCAGAAGGATGGCCCCATCGACCATCTTGAGGGCACGCTCGACCTCGCCGCCGAAATCGGCATGGCCGGGGGTGTCCAGGATGTTGATCTTGACCCCTTCCCAGCGTACCGAGCAGTTTTTGGCGGCGATGGTGATGCCGCGTTCGCGCTCGAGGTCCATGTTGTCCATGATGCGCTCCTCGACCTGCTGGTTTTCGCGGAAGAGCCCGCTCTGGCGCAGCATCTGATCGACGAGGGTGGTTTTACCATGATCGACATGGGCGATGATGGCGATATTGCGGATCAGGGGATTGATCTGGTTTTTTTTCATGGGTGCCGCCTTGAATAATACAAGATGAGGGAATTCAAAAAATTATATAGCCTTTAATATATGCAGATTTATTGGCAATCGCCAGATAAAAATGGGCGATTATACTGCAGCGCGCCCGGGATGCGGCAGGGACTTGAGCCGGTGGGGCCAGGGTGGTTCCGGGCTTTGACCACGCGGAGCCCGGGATGCGGCCGGATGGCATAAAAAAAGGCGGGCCAAGGGCGGCTCGCCTTTTTGCTGCAGAATCTGGCGCTCACTTGATCAGGGTCATCCGCTGGCTCAGTTCGGAATCCGCCATTTTGAGGACGTAGAGATAGGCCCCGGTCGGAAGATCATGGCCATTGTCGTCGCGGCCGTCCCAGATCGTCGAATAGCTGCCCGCTTCCAGGCGGTTGGAGACCAGCGTGCGCACCCGCTGCCCCTGCAGATTGTAGATCGCCAGCATCACCTGGCCCGGCTGTTTGACCGCATAGGCGATGCGGGTTTGGGCGTTGAAGGGATTGGGTGAATTCTGTTCGAGGCGGCTGGCCTCGGGCTGGACCATTTCGACCATCACCGGCCCGTGCCATTGCATCGTCCCGTTGGTGGCAATGTCGACGATCTGATAGTAATAGACCTGTCCGGCTGCGGCCGTGTTGTCGACATAGCGGTAATTGTGCGCGCTGGCGCTGCTGCCGGCGCCGGGGATCATCCGCGTATTGATCTGGGAGAAGAGGCCCTGCTCCTCGGTGGAGCGGTAGACGTTGAAGCCGAGATTGTCGCTCTCGGATTGGGTTTCCCATTGCAGCACGACGGCGCCATCCATCATCGCGGCCGAGAAAGAACTCAGCTCGACCGGGGTATAGACCGGCACAAGATAATCCTCCACCTCGCCGTCCGGAGCCGGGCCGTCCACCGCCAGACCCGGGGCCGTGCAGAAGCGGAAGCGGCAGAAGGAGTAAAGCTCCTTCAGACCGGTCATGGGTACTGCGACCGGCACGGAATTGACCCCTGCCTTGAGGGGTACGTCGATGAGGGTGTGATCCGCGGCGTCGTTCCAGTTGCCGTCGCCCTTCCAGTCGAACCAGGCGTTGAGATAGCCGGCGGTGCTGGCGGCAACCTCGATCTGCGCGGCTTGCCCCTGGGTCAAGCGGGTCTTGAATTCCACCCCGTCTTCATCGTCCAGGCCGGTGTTATCGTCGCCGTCGGCTTTTTCGCTCGGGGTGGCATCCTCCTCGGTGTCGATTTTGGCGCCGAGAAAGCAGCCGGGCTGGTAGAGATGGCGGGCGCCGTTATGGCTGAGCAGGGTGGGAAAACCGTGCTCCATGGCATCGCCATAGTCCATGCCACCGCAGCTGCTGGTCGCGACGAGAAGACCGCTCCAGTAGATCGAATCGCCATCGTCCATGGGCGAGGTGAGCGTGGCCTTGATCTGGGTGACGTCGCCGGGGACGCCCTTGAGGGTGAGGGTTTCAACCAGGACCTCGTCGCCGAAGTTGGGATCATCGCAGGTTTTCGCAGTGCTTTGCGAACCGGCTTCGAGACGCAGCACCGCCTGACGCTTGGAGCTCTCCTTTTCCGTGACCACAAAGGTCACATCGACATCCCGCGGCGCAGCCGCTGCCGGGATGGACCAGGTTTCGCTCCAGGTGTTCGGGCGGTCGCCCGCTTCCCACCACAGCCCCTGGTGCACCAGTTTGCCGGAGGAAAAGCGTCCATCCGGATTTTTGCGGAAAATGTAGGCGACCACCGCCCGTGCCGCATAGTATCCCGGATTGGTGTCGCCCTCGACATAGATCTTGATCCAGTTGGTCGGTTTAAGCATGGTCTCAAAGTGATACCCGTACCCCTTGGTGATAACCGCCGGGGTATCGAGGTGAATCTTTTCGACCGGCGTTGCGATGTAGATCTCGTCCGGCGGAATCACGTCAGGCGGCACCTTGGCGACCACCTGGATGAGGATGCTGTCGACCTCGGCCGGATTGGGAATGTAGAGGATTTTGGGATAACTGGCGGTCGCAGAGCGGTTTCCCAATCCGGCGGCGAGGATGTCGACCTGCGACTGGTCGCCACAGGTGAAATGCCAGGGGTGATCCTGTGCGCTAGCGGCCATGATCCCCAGGAGCAGTGCGGCCAGGCTGAGGATCACGATTTGTTTCGGTTTCAACATTTTCTCCTCCCCGGAGTGAGGTGGGTGGGGCACGGGCCGGCAGGCGCAGTGCCATTAAAAAGCGTCACCTCTGTCCCTTTTCTTTGACACCTCAGTGAATTATGATTTGGATTAACTGCCAAAAATACAATTAATTATGAATTACCATTCTGGTATTTCAGACCTCCTTTTACAATAATCAGGCCAGATTCGAAAATTCTGGCTTTTTATCTTAAGGATGTTTATTTTACCTCCGTTCCACCATCCGGTCACCGTGAGCCCCGCGCCGGGAGCAGGAGCCTTTCCTGGGCCCGGCGATTAACGTCTCCAGGAGGTCGGCACAGATCAGCAGCCGTTAACAAATGGAACCGGGCTTTTCCAGCGGCCCTTTATCAGGAGAGAAACCCATGCGATGGACCTGTTTCATACTGCCGTTCATTCCGATCGTTGCCGTGCTTGCTGTTGCGCTTGCGCCGGCTCAGGAGGTTGCCGGGGGATGGCATCAAGCTACGCCCCCGCTGGCGACGCGCTGGTCCGCGGCGGTGGGGCCAGATAATGCCCGGCCGGAATATCCCAATCCGGCCATGGCACGCACGGCCTGGAGCCCGCTGAACGGACTATGGCAGTACGCCATCCGCCCGCGCGGCGCCGATGTGCCGGCTGCCGGCGAATGGGCGGGCGATATCCTGGTGCCCTACCCGCTCGAATCGGCGCTCTCCGGCGTGCAGCGCGCCATCTCCGAAACGGATCGGCTGTGGTACAGCCGTACCTTCACGGTTCCGCCGGAGTGGCGCCGGCAGCGCATTTTGCTCCATTTCGAGGCGGTCGACTGGCAGACTCAGGTCTGGATCAACGGCGTCGAGGTCGGCAGCCACGAAGGGGGGTATGATCCCTTCGAATTCGATATCACCGCCGCCCTCAAGTCGGGCGAAAAACAGCGGCTGGTGGTCGCGGTTTGGGATCCGACCGATACCGGAACGCAGCCACGCGGCAAGCAGGTGCTCCATCCCGGCGGCATCTTTTACACCCCGTGCACCGGCATTTGGGGCAGTGTTTGGCTGGAACCGGTGCCGGAAACGCACATCCGCGAGTTGCGCCTGATTCCCGACGCTGCGCAGGGGGCCGTGACCGTGCGTTGTCTCATCGAGAAGCCCGGGCCGCAGGACCGTCTCGTCGTCCAGGCAACAGATGGCGAATCGGCGGTCGCAAGCGGTGAAGGGGCGGCCGGCGCGGCCCTGCGCCTGCAGATTCCCGCGCCCCGGCTCTGGTCGCCGAACGCGCCGCACCTCTATTCGCTCCGGATCCAACTCCTGCGTCAGAACAAGGTGGTCGATGAAGTGACCAGCTATGTCGGCCTGCGCTCCATCGCCATCGGACCGGACGAGAACGGCGTGACCCGCCTGCTCCTCAACGGCGCCCCGCTCTTTCAGGCCGGCCCGCTCGATCAGGGATTCTGGCCGGATGGCATCTATACCGCCCCGACCGAAGCCGCCATGATTTACGACCTCGAGGTGCTCAAACGGATGGGATTCAACATGCTGCGCAAGCACGTCAAGGTCGAGCCGCGGCGTTTTTACTATCAGTGCGACCGCCTCGGCTTGCTCGTTTGGCAGGACATGCCCAGCGGCGACCGTTCGATCGAACCCGGGGAGCCGGACATCACGCGCACGCCGGAATCGGCGCGCCAGTACTACCTCGAGCTCGAACGCATGATCACCACCCACTTCAACCATCCCAGCATTGTGATGTGGGTGCCATTTAATGAAGGTTGGGGGCAGTTCGAAAGCGCAAAGGTGGTGGAGTTCATCCGCGGCCTCGATTCGACCCGCCTGGTGAATCACGCCAGTGGCTGGGCGGAGCGCGGTGTGGGCGACGTGGTGGATTGGCACCGCTATCCCGGCCCGGATGCCCCGCAACCGGAGGCCAAGCGTGCCGCGGTGCTCGGCGAATTCGGCGGCCTCGGCCTGCCGACGGCCGGACATATGTGGGCGGAGAAGAACTGGGGCTATCAGAAGATGGCCGATCGCGAGGACCTGCACCGCCGTTACGAGGAGCTCTGGAAAAAGGTGTGGGAACTGCAGGAAAAACCCGGATTGAGCGCCGCCGTCTATACCCAGACGACCGATGTCGAGACCGAAGCCAATGGTTTGATGACCTACGATCGCGCGGTGATCAAACAGGATACCACCCGGGCTCCGTTGATCCATTCCGGGCGCTTGTCCGCCCTGCCGGGAGTCAAATAAAGAGCTGCAATCGATGGGAGGAGGAGATACGATGAAACGTGCAAGCCTGTTCTGGATGGCCTGGCTGCTCTCCGCGGCCACCTTGTCCGCTGCCGAGACCAGCCTGAACTCACCCGATGGTCAGATCACCCTGAAAGTCAGCACAGGGGAAAATATCCGCTATGCCGTCCTCTGGCACGGCATCGAGGTGATCCGCCCTTCGGAAATCTCGCTGCTGCTCGACAATAACCGTCATCTCGGCGAGGCGCCGCGCCTGCAAAAGAGCAGCCGCAGCAGCGTCGATCAGCTGCTCGAACCGGTGGTGCGGCAAAAGAGCGCCCGGATACGCGACCGCTATAACGAGATGACACTCACCTTCAAGGGCAATTACAGTCTCATTTTCCGCGCTTATGACCAGGGCGTGGCCTGGCGCTGGGTGACGCGGTTTCCAGGACGCATCAAGGTGATGTACGAGCAGGCGCTTTTCGATTTCGCCAGCGACGAAAGGGTCTATTTCGGCGAGGAGCCTAATTTTTACAGCCATCAGGAGCGGCTCTACCTGCCCGTGCAGCTGAAGGAGATCACCAGCCGCCGCCAGGCCGTGGCGCCGGTGCTGGTCGAGATCGAGAAGGGGCCGCGTGTCCTGATCTCCGAAGCCGATCTCAACGATTATCCCGGCCTGTGGTTCACCGGCAGCGACCAACGTAGCACCACCCTGGTCGGGCGCTTCCCTGCCGTGGTCTTGACCGACACCACCACCTCCGACCGCGATGTCAAACCCCTGACCCGCGCGCCCTGGATTGCCGAAACCAGCGGGACCCGCTCCTTTCCCTGGCGCTTGCTGGTGCTGGCAGGACGCGATGCCGACCTGGTCGGCAATACCCTGGTGTACCAGCTCTCCCAGCCGGAACGCCTCCGCGACGCCGCCTGGATCAAACCGGGCAAGGTGGCCTGGGACTGGTGGAACGCACTCAATCTCTTCGATGTCGATTTCAAGGCGGGACTCAATACCGCCACCTACAAACATTACATCGATTTCGCCGCGGAGTATGGACTCGACTATGTCATCCTCGATGAAGGATGGTATCCGCTCGGCAACGTCATGGCCGTCCATCCCGAGATCGATATGGAGGAGCTGCTCGCCCATGCCCGCGAGAAAAAGGTCGGCATCATCCTCTGGGTGACCTGGAAAAGCCTGCTCGATCAGCTCGAGCCGGCGCTCGCGCGCTTCGAATCCTGGGGCGTCAAGGGGATCAAGGTCGATTTCATGCAGCGGGATGATCAATGGATGGTCAACTATTACTGGCACATCGCCGCAGAGGCCGCCCGGCACCATCTGCTGGTCGATTTCCACGGCGCCTACAAGCCGGCGGGTCTCGAACGGACCTGGCCCAATGTGCTCACCCGCGAAGGGGTCAAGGGGCTCGAGAACGTCAAATGGAGCCGAGATGTAACTCCGGAACATGACGTTACCCTGCCTTTCACCCGCATGGCGGTCGGGCCGATGGATTATACGCCGGGCGCGATGATCAATGCCACGGCCGGGCAGTTTCAGCCGATCTTTGAAATGCCGATGAGCATGACGACGCGCTGCCACCAGATGGCGATGTACGTGGTCTACGAAAGTCCGCTGCAGATGCTCGCGGACTCGCCGAGCCGCTACCGCCGTGAGCCGGAGTGTGCCCGCTTTATTGCCGGCGTACCGACGGTCTGGGATGAGACGATGATTCTTGATGCGCGCATCGCCGACTATGTGTTGTCGGCGCGTCGCAGCGGCGCTGCCTGGTATGTCGGGGCCATGACCGATGGGGCCGCCCGGACGCTCGAGCTCGATCTGGCTTTCCTGCCGTCGGGCCGGTACAGCATGACCCTGTTCCATGATGGCCCCAATGCCGCGCGCGCAGCGATGGACTATGCCTGCACGCGCCGCAGTGTTGCTGCGGGGGAAAAGATCCAGCTCGAGCTGGCGCCCGGAGGCGGCGCCGTGGCGGTACTGTCGCCGGAAAAGTAAATTGCGCCGGCCGGCTGAGGAATCCCTTGCTTTATACTTATTAATCATTTATATTAGCCCGTGATTCTTTCAGGTATAGAGATAGCACACCCCGTGGTTCTGGCGCCACTGGCGGGCTGGACCGATACGGTTTTCCGGCAGATATGCAAAGAGTTCGGCGTTGGTCTGATCTTTACCGAGATGGCCAGCGCCGATGCCATCGTGCGCAACCGGACGCGGACGATGGAAATATGCCGCTTCACGGCGGCCGAGCGGCCGATCGGCATCCAGCTTTTTGGCGCCGAGGCGAAGACACTGGGACAGGCGGCGGCCATCGTCGCCGCCGAGCTGCAGCCCGATTTCATCGATATCAACTTTGGCTGCCCGGCGAAAAAGGTGGTCAAGCGCGGCGGTGGATCAGCGCTGATGCGCGATCTCTCCCTGCTGGAAGCGATCGGCCGGGCCGTCGTCTCCGCCAGTCCGATCCCGGTCACCGCCAAGCTGCGCGCCGGGTGGAACGACCATGTCGTCGTCGAGGCGAGCCAGCAGCTCGAAGCGGCCGGAGTCGCCGCCGTGACGATTCATCCGCGCACCCAAAAGATGGGATTCAAGGGCGCGGCCGACTGGCGCCTGATCGCCGCCGTCAAGCAGGTGGTCACCATCCCGGTCATCGGCAACGGCGACATCACCTGCGCGGCCGATGCCCGACGTATGTTCGCGGAAACCGGCTGCGATCTGGTCATGATCGGCCGAGCCGCCCAGGGCAATCCCTGGATCTTTCAGCAAACCATTGACTTGCTGCAGGACGGGGTGGAGCCCCCCCCTCCGGCCGCAGTGGAACGTCTGCGCCTCTGCCTCCATCATCTCGATCTCCAGGAGCAGACCTATGGCGCGCAATCGGCGGTCTTTACCATGCGCAAGCATATCGCCAGCTATCTCAAGGGCTTGCCCAATGCCGCTGCCGTCAAGGCGCAGATCTTCCGCACCAGCGATTTTGCCCAGGTCCGGCGGGAATTGAACGATTACAGCAATACCCTGGCACAAGCCCGGATCAGTGCCTGAATACCCTTTGAGGCAGGAGCAATTCCTGCCTTTTTTGCTCCATCTCGATCACAAACTGGAGAAAACCGGGTGTGGACCCGCGTTCCAGCTCTCGTACGCTCACCTTGCTCCGGAGGATGCATGTCGAAACGCAAAGCAATTATCATGGGTGCTGCTGGCAGGGATTTTCACAATTATAATCTCTATTTTCGTCAAAATGCCGATTATGAGGTAGTGGCCTTCACCGCGACGCAAATCCCCAATATCGACGACCGCAAATATCCGGCTGAATTGGCTGGTGCACTCTATCCCAAGGGCATCCCCATCGAGCCTGAAGATAGCCTGCCCGAGCTCATTCGCGCGCACGGCGTCGATGAGGTCTTTTTTGCCTACAGTGATGTGCCCCATGCCTATGTCATGCACAAGGGCTCCCTGGTCAATGCCCTGGGTGCCACCTTTTCGTTGCTCGGCCCCAAATTTACCATGATCAAGTCGCGCGTCCCGGTTGTCGCGGTCTGCGCGGTACGCACCGGCTGCGGCAAGAGCCAGACCACGCGGCGGGTTGCCGAGATTCTCATGGCCCGCGGCAAACGCGTGGTGGCCATCCGCCACCCGATGCCCTATGGCGATCTGGTCAAACAGCGGGTGCAGCGTTTCGGCTCGCTCGAGGACCTCAAGAAACACGAATGCACCATCGAGGAGATGGAGGAGTACGAGCCCCATATTACCCGCGGCATCGTCGTCTATGCGGGCGTCGATTATGGCGCCATCCTCGAGCAAGCCGAGAAAGAGGCGGATGTCATCCTCTGGGATGGCGGCAATAATGACACCCCCTTTTACCAGCCGGATCTGCACATCGTGGTCGTTGATCCGCTCCGGCCCGGGCATGAGATCACCTACCATCCGGGCGAGACCAATCTGCGCATGGCGGATTATATCGTGATCAACAAGGAGGTCGAAGCCGATCTCGAGGAACTGCGCACGGTCAAGAACCATATCCGCGTCTATAACCCCCGGGCGGTGGTCATCGATGCCGCCTCGCCCATCCGCGTCGAGCATCCCGAACTGCTGGCAGGCAAACGCGCCCTGGTCGTCGAGGACGGGCCGACGCTCACCCATGGCGAGATGACCTTCGGCGCCGGGATTGTCGCCGCCGAGCGCTATGGTGCGGCTGCACTGGTCGATCCCCGGCCGTGGCTCAAGGGCTCGCTAGTGGATACCTTTGCCAAATATACGGGTATCGGCACCTTGCTACCGGCAATGGGGTACGGCGAGGAGCAGATGCGCGACCTCGAAGCCACCATCAACGCCACCGAGTGCGATGTGGTGGTGATCGGCACGCCGATCGATCTGCGCCGCATCATCAAGATCAACAAGCCGAGCGTGCGCGTCTTTTATGATCTGCAGGAGATCGGCACGCCGACCCTGCAGGACGCCCTGGCGCGGTTCTAGGCCGGGGAGTGGGCTTGTGACCTCGGCCGCGGAAAAGAGGATTGCCGTCGTCGCCCTCGGCGGCAATGCCATCACACGCGAATTCGAAGAGGGTGACATTTACCAGCAGTTCGCCAATACCCGGCGTGCGCTCATGGGCGTGGCGGACCTGATTGAACGCGGCTACCGGTTGGCCATCACCCACGGCAACGGACCGCAGGTGGGGCATGCCCTGATCCGCGTCGAGCAGACCCGGCAGCTGGTGCCGCCGATTCCGCTCGGGGTGATCGTCGCCGATCTTGAGGGCGGGATGGGCTACATGATCGAGCAGTCCCTGGTCAACAAACTGCTGCTGCGCGGCCTGCGCCGCGAGGTTGTCACCCTCCTGGCCCAGGTGGTCGTGGACCGCGACGATCCCTCCATCCAAAATCCGTCCAAATTCGTCGGCCCCTTCTACCGGCACGAGGAGGTCGCTGAACTGGTCGAGAAACGCGGCTACATCATCCGGGAGGACCCGGGGCGCGGCTATCGCCGCGTGGTGCCCTCACCGCGGCCGCAGCAGGTGGTGCAGGCGCACACCATCCGCCGGCTGGTGCATGAGGGAGTGATCGTCATCACCGCCGGCGGGGGCGGCATCCCTGTCTATCGGGAGGAGGACGGCCGCCTCGAAGGCGTCGATGCCGTCATCGACAAGGATCTGGCCTCGGCGGTGCTCGCCGGCGAGATCGGAGCGACCGAGCTCTACATTCTCACCGCGGTCGACCGCGTGGCCCTGAATTTCCACAAGCCGGGCGAGCGCTTCCTCGACCGGCTGACCGTGGCGGAGGCCCAGCGCTATCTGGCGGAGGGACAGTTCCCCCGAGGCTCGATGGGGCCCAAGATCGAGGCGGCGGTGGAGTTTATCAAGGCCGGAGGACAGAAGGCGATCATCACCTCGGTGGAACGGATGTCCGAAGCCCTGGCGGGAGAGACCGGCACCGAGATCGTCGCCTGATGGCCAAGGGCTGAACCGGGAGCCGGCGGCGGCCGCAGGCATCTTCCCGTCCGTCCGAGCGCGGCTCCCGCATGTGTCAGCCGCATATACAACACACTCATTTTCTATGGGAGTAGATGCGATGGCAGAAGAACCTGTCCGCAAAAAACGCGATGCCGCCATCACCATCAACACCGCCTGGTGCAAGGGGTGCGTCATCTGTGTCGAACTCTGCCCGGAAGAGGTTCTAGTGATGGAAAACGGCAAAGCCAAAGTGGCGGACCTTGAAAAATGCACCGTCTGCGGCCTCTGCGAGCTGCGCTGTCCTGATTTCGCGATTACCGTGGTGGACAAGAATAAAGTAGAAAAAGCAGGTGAATAGGCGATGGCTGATGAAAAGAGAATCCAGGTTCTGACCGGCAACGAAGCCTGCGCCGAGGGCGCCCTGGCCGCGGGCATGCGTTTTTACGCCGGCTACCCGATCACCCCCTCCTCGGAGGTGGCGGAGGTGCTGGCGATCGAGCTGCCCAAGGTGGGCGGGGTCTTTATCCAGATGGAGGATGAGATCGCCTCGATGGGCGCGATCATCGGCGGCTCATTGGCCGGGGTGAAATCGATGACCGCCACCAGCGGCCCCGGGTTTTCATTGATGCAGGAAAATATCGGCTTTGCGGCCATGGCAGAGGTGCCCTGTGTCGTCGTCAATGTCATGCGCGGCGGCCCGAGCACCGGCCTGCCGACGCTGCCGGCTCAAGGGGATGTCATGCAGGCCCGCTGGGGCACGCATGGCGATCATCCCATTATTGCCCTCGCTCCCTTCAGCGTCACCGAGACCTACGATCTGACCATTCGCGCCTTCAATCTCTCCGAGCAGTATCGCACCCCGGTCATTCTGCTCCTGGATGAGATCATTGGTCACGTCAATGAAAAGGTCGCGCTTGTCCCGGCCGAAAAGCTTCGGATCGTCAACCGGGTGACCCCGTCCGAACCGCCGGAGGCGTACAGACCCTACCGCCACACCGAGTCGGGGGTGCCGCCGATGATTCCCTATGGCGAGGGCTATCGCTTCCACGTGACCGGCCTGGCGCACGACGAGACCGGCTTTCCGACCAACAGCGCTGCCGAGATCGGCCGGCTGATGGAACGGCATCATCGCAAGATCGAGCAGGCTCGCGACCAGATCGTCGAGGTGGATCGTTTCATGATGGACGATGCCGAGATCGGCATTATCGCCTATGGTTCGACGGCGCGGTCGGCGCGCCATGCTGTGCGTCTGGCGCGCGACGCGGGCAAGCGGGTTGGACTACTGCGGCTCAAGACCCTCTGGCCTTTTGCCGATGCCGAAATCCGCGCCCATATCGGTCAGATCCGGAGCTGGATCGTGCCCGAGATGAACATGGGGCAGATGGCCCATGAGGTCGAATGGGCCCTGGCCGGGGCCGCCCCGGTCACACGCCTCAACAAGGTCAACGGCGATCCGATCAGTCCGGCAGAAATATATCAGATCATTCCCGGTTGATCCGGTTGGGAAGGAGATACCTCTCATGTTTAATTATGACAAATATCTGCGGCTTGACAAATTCCCGTTGATCTGGTGCTCCGGCTGCGGCGACGGCATCGTTCTCAAGGCCATGATTCGGGCCATTGACAAGATGGGACTGAACAAGGACGATATCTGCATGGTCTCCGGGATCGGCTGCTCCAGCCGCCTCACCGGTTATGTCGATTTCAATACCTTGCACACGACCCACGGGCGTGCCCTGACCTTCGCCACCGGCATCAAGATGGCCAAACCCCGCCTCCATGTAATCGTTGTCACCGGGGATGGCGATGCCACCGCCATTGGCGGCAACCACTATATTCACGCCGCACGCCGCAACATCGACATCACGGTGATCCTCTTCAATAACTATATCTATGGCATGACCGGGGGACAGGTCTCACCGACCACCCCCAAGGGCAAGCGCGCCAGCACCGCACCCTATGGCAATTTCGAAAACGCCTTTAACATCAGCGGACTGGCGCAGGCGGCCGGTGCCAGCTTTGTCGCCCGTGCCACGGTCTACAACGCCGTTCAGCTCGAGAAGATCATCCAGCGCGCGATCGAGAAAAAGGGCTTTTCCCTGGTTGAGGTGCTCTCTCCGTGCCCGACGGCCTATGGCCGGCGCAATCGCGAGGGCACACCGGTCGACATGATTCTGCAGCAAAAAGAACAGAACGTGGCCGTCGCCGCCGCCAAGGATATGACGCCCGAGGAGCTGGAGGGCAAGATCGTCACCGGGGTGCTGACCGATATCGAGCGGCCGGAATGCCGGGATGAGTATCAGAAGCTGATTGAGTCACTCAGGAAGGAGGGAGGAGTGCGATGAGTTTCCGCTACGAGATTCGCCTGAGCGGTGAAGGAGGGCAGGGGCTGGTTCTGGCGGGCAAGATCCTCGCCGAGGCCGCCGCGGTCTATGACGACCTCAATGCCACGCAAAGCCAGAGTTACGGTCCTGAGGCGCGCGGCGGCGCGAGCCGTTCGGAGGTGATCATTTCCGATGAAGAAATCGATTACCCCAAGGCCGTCGACATCGATCTGCTGCTGGCGCTGACTCAGGAGTCGTGCGACCGGTATGGCCGCGATCTCAAGCCGAAGGGGATACTGCTGGTCGACAGTGAAACGGTAACCCGGCTGCCGCAGGGAGATTTCGTGGTGGTCAGCGTGCCGATCATCGGCCTGGCGCGGGACCGGGTCGGCCGGGCGCTGGTAGCGAATATCGTCGCCCTCGGTTTGATCGCCGGTATCGCCAATATCGTCTCGGAAAAGTCCCTGCGCGCCGCGATCGAAGCGCGCGTGCCCAAGGGCACCGAGCAGCTCAATCTGACCGCCTTCGCCACGGGACTGGAGGAGGCGCGGTCCGTAATGAAACAATTGCAGAAATAACCCCTTAACCATCTATTTAACAGGAGAGAAATGCAGAGAACCCTCGCCATTTGCAAACCCGATTGTGTCGCCCGTCAGCTCACAGGCCAGGTTCTGGCCCGAATCGAAGCCGGCGGTTTTCGTATTGTCGCCCTCCGGATGACCCGGCTGAGCCGGGCCCAGGCCGAGGGTTTTTATGAGGTCCACCGGGGCAAGCCCTTTTACGCCGAGCTGATGAATTTCATGACCGAGGGCCCGGTGGTGGTGGCGGTGCTGGAGAAGGAGGGGGCGGTGGAGGCCTGGCGCGCCCTGATGGGCGCCACCAATCCCGCGGCGGCCGCGCCCGGCACCCTGCGCCGGGATCTGGCGGAGAGCATGTCGCGCAATATTGTCCATGGCTCCGATTCGGACGAGAACGCTCGCCGCGAGATCGCTTTTTTCTTCAGTGCAAGCGATTTGCTGGCTGCAGAAAAATGAATGAAATTCAGGAAATGGGCATTTTTCTCTTGACTATGTGACGCTTTATTGCTAAATTTTCCCCGATTTTGGAAAGAAAAAAAAGTGCTACGACTGGATATCGCCAACCTTTCGCCCGGTCACTATGAAGAGGCCCGGCGAGCCGCCGCAGCGGACCTCGATCTGCAGGAGAGGACGGAGTTCACCACACCCATCGAATTGCTCATGCATATCGACAAGGCCTCTGATGAACTCATCGTCACTATCGATTGGCAGACCGTGGTCTCCACCAGTTGCGACCGCTGCGCCGAACCGCTCCAAACCCCCCTCGCCGACCACCTTGCGGTGGTCTACACCTCAAATCCCAAGGAACATGGGGATGAGGATGAGGATGTCCTGCTGATCAGCGAGTCGACCCGTGAAGTCGATTTGGCCGATCCGCTGCGGCAGAGCCTGATCTTGGCACTGCCTGCCAAACAGCTGTGCAGGGAGGAGTGCCGGGGATTGTGCAGCCACTGTGGCGCCAATTTGAACTCCGAAACCTGTAGTTGCCCGCCGGAACCTGTTGATCCGCGCTGGGAAAAGCTTGAACAACTCCTTAACAGAAAGACATAACCATGCCACTACCTAAAAGAAGACACTCGAGTGCGCGTCGTGACAAGAGACGGGCCAACTGGAAAGCAGCTACACCGACGGTGACCGAGTGCTCCAACTGCCATCAGCCGAAACTCCCCCACCGTGCTTGCCCCAGCTGTGGCTATTATAAAAGCCGTTCGGTCTTTTTGCCCAGAGAGTCCTAAGTCTGATCACATTTCCCACCATTCCTGGCGTGACCTCAAGAACCCGAATGGTTCTTGAGGTCACGTTCGTTTGAAATCTATCCGGAGTGTACATTGATCAGGATCGCGTTGGATGCCATGGGAGGGGATAACGCCCCTCATGATGTCGTGCATGGAGGCGTGGAAGCCGCACGGGCTGCGAAGGGCGATCTCGAGGTCGTGATGGTGGGCGATGAAGAGACGATCCGGCAACAGCTGCAACGCCACTTCCATCTGCAGGATCTGCGCATTTCAGTGGTGCATGCCTCGCAGACCATCTCCATGGAAGAGGCCCCGGCTAGCGCCGTCAAACAAAAGACCGACGCCTCGATCACCGTGGCCATGCGGCTGCACAAGGAGGGCAAAGTCGACGCCGTGGTCAGTGCCGGCAGCACCGGCGCTATCATGACCTCGGCCTTGTTCACCCTGAAGCGCATGCCCGGAGTCCGGCGGCCGGCCATCACCACCTTCCTGCCCACCGAAAAGGGGCGGATGCTGCTGCTCGATGTCGGCGCCAATGTCGAGAACAAACCGCAAGATCTCGTCCAGTTCGCGATCATGGCCAGCACCTATTACAGCCATCTCTTCGACGAGCCGCACCCGACCGTCGGTCTGCTCAATATCGGTCATGAAGCGATCAAGGGCAACGAGATGACCCAGCAGGCCTATGCGCTGCTCTCGACCGCCCCGGTCCATTTCATCGGCAACGTCGAGGGCGGTGATCTGCTCCACGGTGTAGCCAATGTCGTGGTCTGCGATGGCTTTGTCGGCAATGTCGTGCTCAAATTCGGCGAGAGCCTGCTGAGCATGTTCACCTCGAACCTGCGCCGCATCAGCCGCAAGTACCTTTTTTCGCAGCTGGGCGCGGTGATGATGAAGCCGACCTTTGACGGGATCCGCAAGATCTTTGACTATCAGGAGTACGGCGGCGCACCGATGCTCGGCGTGCAGGGCATCTGCTTCAAGGCGCATGGGCGTTCGACGCCGCGCGCCATCCGCAATGCCGTCCTCGCTGCCAAAAAAATGGCGGACGGCAATATCAACGATCGCATCCAGGAAGAAATTCAGGCCTTTGACTGTTTGGAATAAATACCGGAGCCGGGCTCCAAAGGAATTACGCTGTTGAAGAGTACTCCCTACTCCATGATCACCGGTCTGGGCACAGCCATTCCCAGCCGGATTCTGACCAATGCCGATCTGGAAAGAATGGTCGATACCAGCGACGCCTGGATCCGCGAACGGACCGGCATCGAAAAACGCCACATCATCGAGGAGGAGCGCTATACCTCCGATCTTTGCGCCGAAGCCGCTGAGCGTGCCCTGGCGGATGCCGGCCTGACCGCGGAAGCGGTCGATCTGATCTGCGTGGCGACGGTCACCGGCGATATGGCTTTTCCCTCCACCGCCTGCATTGTCCAGGAAAAGATCGGCGCCCGCAATGCCGCGGCCTTTGATATCGCCGCCGCCTGCTCGGGTTTCCTCTACGGTCTCTCCTGGGCGGATGCCATGATCGCGGTCGGCCGCGCCCGCACCGTGCTGGTCATCGGCGGGGAGACCCTGTCGCGGGTCACCGATTATCAGGACCGCACCACCGCCGTGCTCTTCGGCGATGGCGCTGGAGCCGTGGTGCTGCAGCCCGCCGACGGCGAGCGCGGGGTGATCGCCACCTATCTGAAGAGTGACGGCCGCTATGGCCCGCTCCTCCGCATCGACGGCCTCGGCACCAAGAATCCCCCCAGCCATGAATCGATCGAGCGGCGCGATCACTTTATCAAGATGGAGGGGCGCGAGGTCTTCAAGCAAGCGGTAATGGCCATGGGTGATGCCGCCGAGACCATTCTCCGCAGCACCGGGTATACCGGAGCGGAGATCGATCTCCTCATCCCGCATCAGGCCAATCTGCGTATCATCGATGCGACCGCCAAGCGCGTCAATATTCCCCCGGAGCGGGTTTTTGTCAATGTCGACCAGTACGGGAACACCTCGTCGGCCTCGATCCCCATCGCCCTGCACGAAGCGCGCCAGACCGGCCGCGTCAAGCCGGGTAGTCTGGTCCTCTTTGTCGCTTTCGGCTCCGGATTTACCTGGGCCTCCGCTCTGGTCAGGTTCTGAGTGGGCCAGCGCGCGTTCATATTCCCCGGCCAGGGCTCCCAGGAAGTGGGCATGGGCCAGGATCTTTATGCAGCGGAGCCGGCCGTTCGTGCCCTGTATGATGAGGCCGCGGCGATCCTGGGGTTCGATCTGGCGCAGATATGTTTCTCCGGACCTGAAGAGGAACTGCGCCAGACGCGTGTCACGCAGCCTGCACTCTATGTGCACGGGTATGCCATGCAGCGGTTGTTGCGGGCGCGCGGCATCGTGCCGCAGATGCTCGCCGGCCACAGTCTGGGTGAGTTTACCGCCTTTGCCGCTGCCGGAGCGCTCGATTTTGCCGCTGGCCTGCGTCTGGTGCAGGTTCGCGCCGAGGCGATGGGCCGCGCCGCGGCACAGCAGCCCGGCATCATGGCCGCGATATTGGGACTCGATTTTGCCGCCCTCGCAGCGTTATGCCGGGAGGCCGGTGCGGTGGGGAGCGTCGCGATTGCCAACTTTAACTCCCCCGGACAGCTGGTCATCTCGGGGAGCCGGCCGGGCGTAGAACGGGCGATCGAGCTGGCGCTTGCGGCGGGGGCGCGGCGGGTGATTCCGCTGGCCGTGAGCGGAGCATTTCATTCCGCGCTGATGGCGCCGGCGCAAAGCGACTTGCGGCAGGCTCTGCTGGAAGCACCCTTTGCCGAACCGGAGGCGCCGGTCTATTGCAATGTCACGGCGGAGCCCTGCAGCGGGATCGCCGAGATCCGCCGCCTGCTCGAGGAGCAGCTCACCCATCCCGTCCTTTGGGCTGCACAGATCGAACGCATGGTCGCTGCGGGCGCAAATCAGTTCATCGAAATCGGCCCCGGCCGGGTGTTGGCCGGACTCGTTAAAAAGATCGCGCCGGAGGTCGAGGTGTGCGCCGCCGGCCGCCTGCTGGATCTGGAGCACTTTGCGTGAGGATACCCCTTTGATTGACTTGACTGGAAAAACGGCGATCGTCACCGGCGGCGCCCGGGGCATTGGCAAAGCCATTGTGCTGCGGCTGGCAGGAGCCGGCGCGGACGTTGCCGTCTCCGATATCGATCTCGCGGGCGCCGAAGCCGTAGCGGCCGAGGTGCAGGCCATGGGCCGCAAGAGTCTGGCGATGAAAGGTGACGTCAGTAAACTGGCGGAAGCCGAGGCCCTGATCGAGGGCACGCTCGCTGCGTGGGGGCACCTCGACATTCTGGTCAATAACGCCGGAATCACGCGCGACGGCCTGCTGGTGCGCATGGAAGAGGCGCAATGGGACAGCGTCATCGCGGTCAACCTCAAGGGCACCTTCAACGGCGTCAAGGCCGCTGCCCGGGTGATGATGAAGCAGCACGCGGGCAAGATCATCAATATCGCCTCGGTGGTCGGGGTGATGGGCAACGCCGGTCAGGCCAACTATGCCGCCTCCAAGGCCGGGGTGATCGGCCTCACCAAATCGGCGGCCAAGGAACTGGGCGGGCGCAATATTCAGGTCAATGCCGTGGCGCCCGGCTATATCGAAACCGATATGACCAAGGACTTGCCGCAAAGCGCCCGGGAGAGCTTTCTCACCCTCATCCCGCTTAAACGGCCGGGCACGGCGCAGGATGTCGCCGATATCGTTCTGTTTCTTGCCAGCCCCCTTGCTGATTACGTGACCGGGCAAGTGCTGCACGCCGATGGCGGCATGGTCATGTAGGGGCGAGACCGCGGCGCAAAGTAACACGTAAGGGAAATAAGGAAATCCTGGATAGTTCACATTAATACGGTTGTACCACATTATCAATGGAGGAAAAGACAATGGCTATTGAAGATCGCGTCAAGGAAATCATCGTCCAGCAGCTTGGTGTCGATGCCAATGAAGTCGTGCCCGGAGCCTCGTTCATCGATGATCTCGGTGCCGACTCGCTGGATACCGTCGAGCTGGTCATGGCATTCGAGGAAGAGTTTGGGATTGAAATTCCCGACGAGGAAGCGGAAAAGCTGGCCTCTGTTGGCGATGCCCTCAAATATCTCAATGAGAAGATGGGCAAATGACGACCTGAAGGGGCAACCGCGAGTTGCCCCTTCGTTTACCCTGCTGCCGGCACAGGCTGAATTATGACTGCTGATGAGGTGAGCAATGCCAGGAATTAGAGTAGTGGTTACAGGCATGGGCGTGGTATCCCCCTTGGGGCATTCGCCCGAAGAGATGTTTGCCAATCTGGTGGCCGGGAAGAGCGGCATCTCCCGCTATGAGGCCTTTGATTCGACCGGTTATGATACCCGGATCGCGGGCGAGATCAAGGATCTTGTGGTCACCGATCACATCGATGCCAAAGAGGCGCGGCGCATGGACCGGTTCACCCATCTGGCGGTGATCCCGGCCGCCAAAGCGCTGGCGGATTCGGGGATCGATCTCGAGCAGGTGGATCGTGACCAATTTGGCGTCATCCTCGGCTCGGGCATCGGCGGCATGCAGGTTTTTCAACGGGAATGCAAGGTGCTTTTCGATCGCGGCCCCAGCCGCATCAGCCCCTTCCTCATCCCCATGCTCATTCCCGACATGGCCCCCGGGCTGATCTCCATCATCCATGGCCTGAGGGGGATCAACTATTCGACGGTTTCGGCATGTGCCTCCTCGGCGCATGCCATCGGCCTGGCCTGCAACCACATCCGCAACGGCGAGGCCACCTGCGTGCTCACCGGCGGCTCCGAAGCCCCGATCAATCCCATCGGAGTGGCCGGGTTCAATGCCCTGCGCGCCATGTCGGTCCGCAATGACGAACCGGAACTCGCCAGCCGCCCCTTCGACCTGAATCGCGATGGTTTTGTCATGGGCGAAGGCGGCGCGGTCCTGCTGCTCGAAGAGCTTGAGCACGCCAAGCGGCGCGGCGCCAAAATCTATTGCGAGGTCGGCGGCTACGGCTTCAGCGCTGACGCCAACCACATCACCGCTCCCGACCCGCACGGCCATGGGGCGGTCCGTTCGATGGAACTGGCCCTGCGCAACGCCGGGTTGCCCCCCGCGTCGGTCGACTATATCAACGCCCATGGCACGTCCACTCCCCTCAACGACAAGATCGAGACTCTGGCGATCAAGAAGGTTTTCGGCGAGCACGCCCGGGAACTGGCGATCAGCTCATCCAAATCGATGCTGGGTCATTTGCTGGGTGGCTCGGGTGCGGTTGAGGCCATCGCTGCGATCATGTCTATTCAGAAACAAATGGTGCACCCGACAGCCAATCTGGTGACCCCCGATCCGGAATGCGACCTTAACTATGTCCCCAACCGCGCGCTGGCGCGCCGGGTGGACGTGGTCCTTTCCAACTCTTTCGGTTTCGGCGGACACAATGTTACTCTGGCGTTCAAGAAATACGCCGCCTGACAGAGGACTTGACCCGGAGAATGCTCCGGGTAACCGGAATGCTACGGAACCCGAAAAATGGAAGCTGCCATGCAATGGTTGAAGGATTCCCTCTTCAGACTTTTTGCGCCGCGTCAGAAGGCCAGGCCGCCCCAGCTCGAAGAGCTGATGGTCCTGATCAATTACCGGTTCCATGACCAGTCGCTGTTGATCCAGTCGCTCAAACACCGTTCCTATCTGGCGCAGACCGGTGAAGACCGTCTGAAATCGAATGAACGCCTCGAGCTGCTCGGTGACGCCGTCCTCGGTCTGGTCGTGACCGAGATCCTCTATGCGGATTTCCCGGATGAAGAGGAGGGGGTGTTGACCAACTACAAGTCGCTTCTGGTCAACCGCGTCAATCTCGGCCGGGTCGCGCACGAGTTCGATCTCGGCCGCTTTATCCTGCTCAACGATTCAGAGGAGCGCGCCGGCGGGCGATCGCGCGACTCGATCCTCGCGGATGCGGTCGAGGCCGTGATCGGCGCGATGTACCTCGATGGCGGTCTCGAACCGACACGCAAGCTGATCCTCAAGCATATCGTCACCGGACTTTCGGCCCTGCTCGAAGAGACGCAGTACAAGAACTTCAAGAGCCTTTTGCTCGAGTACTGTCAACGCGAAAGCAAGACCGGGCCGATCTACATGGTCGAAAATGAAGAAGGTCCCGACCATAACAAGACTTTTACGGTGGGGGTTTTTATTAACGGGAGCAAATTCGGCTCCGGCGTCGGCTCCTCGAAAAAGGCAGCCGAACAGCATGCCGCGGAAGAGGCGTTCAACCTGCTACAGCAGAAACGAGAGAAAGGCCAGTTATGATGAATTACTATCTGACCGAGATGCAGCAGGCGCTGCAGCAGTTGGCGCGCGAATTCGCCCGGGGCACCATCGCCCCCGCGGCCGCCGGCTATGACCAGACCGCCGAATTCCCCTGGCCGATCGTCAAGGAGATGGCGCGGATGGACTTTTTCCGGCTCTGGATACCGGAGGAGTATGAGGGCATGGGGGGCGGCATCACCGAGATGGCGATTGTGACCGAAGAATTCTCGCGGGCTTGCGGCGGCATCGCCCTCGCCCTGGCCGGAACGGGACTCGGTACCTTTCCGATCCTCATCGCCGGAAGCGAGGAGCAGAAACGCAAGTTCCTGCCTGTGCTCGCCCGTGGGGAAGGCCTTGCGGCCTTTTGCCTGACTGAGCCGGAGGCCGGTTCGGATGCCGGCGCGATCCAGACCACCGCCCGGCTCGACGGGGATGCCTATATCCTCAACGGCACCAAGCACTTTATCACCAACGGCGGCGTGGCGCGTTATTATACGGTCATCGCCAACACCGATCCCTCGCGCGGCGCCCGCGGCGCCACGGCCTTCATCGTCGAAGAGGGGACCCCGGGTCTGATCTTCGGCAAAAAGGAAGACAAGATGGGCATCCGCGCCTCGGCCACCTGCGAGGTGGTCTTTCAGGATTGCCGCATCCCCAAGGAGAATCTGCTCGGCAAGGAGGGCATGGGCTTTCCCATCGCCATGAAGACCCTGGACCGCTCCCGTCCCGGCGTGGCCGCCCAGGCGGTCGGCATCGCCCAGGGGGCCCTGGACCACGCCGTGCGCTATGCCCGCACGCGCCAGCAGTTCGGGCAGAGCATCAGCAGTTTTCAGGCCATCCAGTTCATGCTCGCCGACATGGCCACCGGGATTGAGGCGGCGCGGGCCCTGGTCTATTCCACCGCCCGCATGATCGACGCCGGGGAGAAGGATTATGGCCGCGAATCCGCGATGTGCAAGGTCCTGGCCGGCGATGTCGCCATGCGCGTCACCACGGACGCGGTGCAGATCTTCGGCGGCTATGGCTATATGAAGGATTACCCGATCGAAAAGTACATGCGCGACGCTAAAATCACCCAGATCTATGAGGGCACCAATCAGATCCAGCGTGGGGTTATCGCGCGCCACGTCATCAAGGAAAGTGCCAGCGGGCAGTAACCTCTACCGGGCTGCCCGCCCGGCGCCTGATGGGGCATGAACCAGGACTTTTATCTGACCATAGCGGGCGCGGCCGAGGCCGCGCTCAAGATCAAGGGCTCCCGTTTTCTCGCCTTCGCCGCGCCCGTGGCCGAACGCGCCGAGGCGGAGGCCTTTGTCGACGAACTGCGCCGCCGCTATTTTGACGCAACCCACCATTGTTTCGCCTGGCGCCTCGGCAGCGGCCCGGGTGAACACAGCCGATTCGCCGACGACGGCGAACCCTCCGGCACCGCCGGCAAACCCATCCTTCAGGTCATCACCGGACGCGAACTGACCAACCTTATCGTCGTCGTGGTGCGCTATTTTGGCGGCACCAAGCTCGGGACAGGCGGGCTGGTCCGCGCCTATGCGGAGAGCGCCGCTCTCGTCCTCGAGGGCGCGCCGGTCGAAAAAATATGGCACACGCAAAGCCTGGCCTTCGCCGTGGGCTACGACCATCTCAACGCGGTGATGAAATTGATCGAACGGCACGCTGCAGCGATCGAGGAGGCCGACTATGGGGAAGAGGTCTCGATGCGCCTCGGCCTGCGCCTCCAGGAGGCGGAGCCCTTCCGGACTGCGGCTGTGGATCTGACCCATGGAACCATCCGCTGGAAGGAATAACCTATGATCTGCTACCACTGCCAGGCCGAAATACCGCTCGAAAGCAAACCCGGGCGCCAGCAGCTCTGTCCGCGCTGCAGCAGCTATCTCCACTGCTGCCGGAACTGCCGCTTCTTCGACGCCCTGGCCTACCATGGCTGCCGCGAGCCGCAGGCCGATTGGGTCCAGGAGAAGGAGATGGGGAACTATTGCGAGTACTTTACGGCCGCCGCACAGCCGGCCGCGGTGAACACGAAAGCGGATGAGGCCCGCCGCCGGCTCGACGAACTCTTTGGGAAGAAAAACGGCTGAGGAGGCGCCGGCCGGAGCAGCGGCTACGGTCGGAGCAGCGGCGCCGGCCGGATGGCGGAGCGCTCTATAACAGGCGGCGCAGCTGGTGATGCATCTGCAGCACCGATTCCCCGGGCACCAGGCGGATCTCGAGATGATGACGCAGCAGATTAAAACTTTCACTCTCCAGCACATCGACGCAGCGGCGGAACATCGCATAATCTTTCAGACCATAGAGCAGCAGGAGCCGCCAGTCGTTGTCGTCGGGCGCGGGCAGCCCGGCCGCGTCGCTGATGAAGCCGCTGAGATGCTGGGCCCCGACGCCGATCCAGCGCTCATGCAGGATCTGCCACTGTTTCTCCAACAGGGCGTTGATCTCGCTGTGTTCCTCGCGCGTGAGCTCGAGACTGCGCTGCACCCCCGCAGTGCGCCGCCGCACCGCGCTCAACATCAGCTTGTCGGCATGGACCTGCGGCTTGGGGCGAAGTCTCAGGATGACAAGATAGCCCAGGCCGACGACGGCGATCACCAGGGCGAAGGTAAAAAGAAGCGACATGACGGACTCCTGACAGGGAAAGGGAGAGTATGGCTTAAGATAGGCGATTCGTGCTTCAAGTGCAAGTGAATTTTTCCTAACTCTCATAATCTTATCGGGTTCTGGCTTCGTTTCTCTCCTCGTTTGCTGCGTTTACGCACCTGCCTTTTTTTTCCGTATGTAACATAGACAGAACACTATTTCCCCTCACCTGGCACGGGGTCCGGCATGCACAGACCATATTGGACACTTATCCTCCTCACGCTCCTCTTCCCCCTGACATTGCAGGCCCAGATCTGGAATTCCGCCCTGGGCCTCACGCTCCACGGGGGGGCCGTCAAATTTCTCGGCGATGTTCCCGATCGTGCGGCGGTCGGTACCACCAGCGGCATCGGCTTACGCTATGGCCTCAGCCGCTTTTTGCAGCTCGAGACGCAGCTGGCCTATGGCAGTTTCAAGCCCAGCCGTGAGGGCTCGCACTACCAGAAAGATCCCGATGACATGCACCGCACCTTCATTTTTCCCTGGAGTCTGGGGCTGCGGCTCACCCCGAGCCGGAATGGCGCGATCAAGCCCTATATCGCCCTCGGCACGGGTGTGCTCTTTTGGGATCTGCGCTATCTGACCGGCGAGAAGGTGACCTTTTGGCAGGACCATCTCTGGCGTTGGGGGGAGCGCATCAGCGGCTGGCGCAGGAATGCTGCGCTCTATGAAGGCGCCGGCGTCGAGCTCTATTTGCATCCCGGCCTCTCCCTCGATCTTGGCGCGCGCTTTACCAGTTTGCTCAACCTCCGCAGCGACAATGTCGGCCAGGACGATATCAATGCCCAGGTTCTGGAGGGGATGGCCACCTTGACCTGGTATTTCCGCCATCAGAGCGACCGGGACCGTGACGGCTATGTCGACAAGCTCGATGCCGATCCCCTCCATCCCGAGGATTTTGACGGTTTTCAGGATCTCGATGGCGCGCCGGATCCCGACAATGATAATGACGGGGTTATCGACCAGCAAGATCTGGCGCCTCTTCTTCCCGAGGATCTCGACGGGTATGAGGATGGCGATGGCGTGCCGGACCTCGATAATGACCAGGACGGCATACCAGATGTCAGCGACCTCTGTGCGAACGCGGCCGAGGATATGGATCATTTCGAGGATGAGGACGGCTGCCCCGATACCGACAACGATCAGGACGGGATCGTCGATGCGCTCGATGCCTGCCCGGACAAGGCCGAGGATCTCGACGGTTTTGAGGACCAGAACGGCTGCCCGGACATCGATAACGACGGCGACTTGATCGTCGACCTCGTCGACAAATGCCCCGACCAGCCCGAGACCATCAACGGCTATATGGATGAAGATGGCTGCCCTGATTCCGACCTCGACGGCGACGGTATCCCCGACGAGCGCGACCAGTGTCCGCGCGATCCGGAGACCAAAAACGGCTTCGAGGATGAGGATGGCTGTCCGGACGAACTGCAGGTGGCGCCGACGGAACACAGCAGCGCCGCCATGGTGCTCCAGGGTGTTACTTTCGCCTCCGGAAAGGCCGAACTGACGGCTGAATCGCTGCCGGTGCTCGACGAGGTGGCCAATTCGCTGCTGCTCGAAGCCGCCGCCGTCGTTGAAATTCGCGGCTTTACCGACAACCTCGGAAAGGCAGCGACCAACCAGACGCTCTCCGAACGCCGCGCCGAGGCGGTGCGCCAGTACCTGATGAAAAAAGGCGTTGCCGGCGAGCGCATCACGGCCATCGGCTTCGGCCCGCGCTATCCCATCGCCGACAACAAGAGCGCCGAGGGGCGGGCCAAAAACCGCCGCATCGAGTTCATCCGCGTCAAATAACCTCACCCGCGCATAAAAAAAAGCCTGCCGCGAATCCTCGCAGCAGGCTTTTTTAATATCCCTGTGGTCTCCATCCTCAGGTCTCCCGGATCACCTCGGCATTGGTGATTTCACCGTTGACCCGGGCCTCCTTGCCCAGATAGACCTTTACTTTCACTTCGTCCTCGAGCACCCGGATATCTCCTTCGACGACGCTGCCTTCCCCCAGGCGGATGGTGATGACCTGCTGCGCGGAGTGGTGACCCTTGGAATCCTTGATTATGAGGTCGCCCTTGACCAGCGAGCTATTGGCGAGCTCGACATTGCCGTTATAGAGAGATAGGTCCCGTTCGGCGATCGCATGATCCAGCATGAGATTGCCGTTGATGGAGGCCAGATCGCCGGCGACCTTGCTGCCGGAATGCAGTGTGATCGAGCCATTCACCGTGGTGACGTCGTCGCGAGATTTGCTGTTCGACCCGATCTCGATGTCGCCGTTGACCACCTGCAGCTCCTGCACCATCGAATTCTGCCCGATGCGGATCGAGCCATTGACCGTGCGGCAGCCGCCGCGGATGATGCAGTCGTTGCCAACGGTAATGCTGCCATTGACCGTGTTGATCCCGGTGTCGCGGCGCTCTCCGTCCTGAACGAAGACACTCTTGTTGATCGAGGAATCGCACCCCGGCGCTGCAGCCAGGAGAAAGGAGAGGCCTAAGGTCAGTCTGAGTGCTTTCATTTCGCAGCCTCGTGCTAAAATGAGTATGCCTTCTGGCTTATCTGCCTTTGTCTACGCACGGGATGCTCAAAGGTTACATCTTTTTGCGCCCTTTTCTGCGCCGGAGAAACTCGGGCGCCTCGCGAAGGGCCATGAAGAGGATCGGGATCGAGCGCACGGCCACACGCCAGCCGGTGCGCTTGAACACCGCCGCTTCGCCGCCGATGGTCTCGAAGCC